>Ga0066856_10000119_pt1 | contig 25227 bp, 23 predicted proteins | sample ETNtaG_5_FD_65605 | JGI IMG/M metagenome (GOLD analysis project Ga0066856, IMG submission 65605) | Marine microbial and viral communities from oxygen minimum zone, Eastern Pacific Ocean - ETNP201406SV205 | ecosystem: Environmental > Aquatic > Marine > Oceanic | place: Pacific Ocean: Eastern...
GCAATTAAATAACTTTCTGGAAGAAAGGCTAACCCTTTCATGAAATAAGCAAACAAGAGCAACTGCATTACTAAGACACTTCTCTTGTATTCCTCAAGGAAAAACTGGATAAATGGTGAAATGATAATGATTGCTAAAATTAAAATTGACGCCAGAATGAATTCTGTGAATTTAGTTTGCTTAAACATTAAAGAATATACTTCTTTAGATGAGTGAAATTGTTTCAACATTTTTGGTAACAACAAAAAAATAACAGAATTGAACGCTGTCATTACTCCAAAAGATAAAAGGTAACCTAAATGGTAAATTCCTAGTGCTTCACGGTTAGCAGAAACTAATTGATTAATCATAATTCTGTCTATAGTAGTTATCATTAATGACAAAAAATTAAACAACAAAAGCGGTAATCCCACATAGATCAATACTTGTACTATTTTCAATTCTAAAATGAACTTAAAATTAGATATTTTTTTTATATAAGGAATTAGCACAAATAAATTAACAATGATGCTAATGAGAAAAATTGCATCTAACCCAAAATCATCAACAAGGAAGTAAATACCTAGAAAAACAAATATGGAAGAAAAAAACTCAATTTTAACTATCTCATTTATTCGATCATAAAGGCGTAAATAACTAAAAATGAAGCTTTTAGCTTGATAAATTATCCCTAGAGTTAAAATATAAAATAGATAATTAGTATTAAAGATTTCAATTTGAAAAAATCCATAATATTCAAAACCAAAAAATAAGGTGAAAAAGGCTAATACAAAAATCGAATTGATTGATTGAAAAGATACAGTATTGTTTATTATTTTTTTGACATATTCTTGTTTATCTTCTTGATCAAGATTTATTGATACTTCCTTTGTCATAGAGAAAAAGATTCCTAAATTTGTATAGTAGAAATACTCAAGAATAATTACCAATATCGCATATTCTCCAAGACTATTTGGCCCTAATGATGAGGCTATGATGATTGATCGTATAAAATTTAATAGGATTACTATGTACTTAGTAATAACGAAGAAAAAGCTTGCTTTGAAAAAATTAAAAAAATCCATGCTTTCTTATTAAAGAATTTAATTAAATGATTTTTTTGAGTCCTTCTTCTAGGGAAGTAAAGTCTCTATTAAGAAGAGATTTCATCCTTTCGACATCTGGCTGTCTTCTTGTCATATCCCCTTCTGCTAATGGATCCAAATGTATTATTTTAGACTTAGAATCTAATATTTTAATTATTGTCTCAGCTAGTTGCAGGATAGTTGTTTCTTCATTATTACCTATATTTACAATTTCATTATTGTAGATATTTTCTTTAAATGCTTTTGTTGTAGCTTTAATATGATCCTCAATATAACAAAATGTTCTAGTTTGCAGACCTGTTCCATAGACAGTTATGTCTTTGTTTTCTTTAGCGAGCTTTAAAAACTTTGAAACGACAAAGTCTTCGCTCTGTCTAAAACCATAAGTATTAAAAAATCTAAAAATTGTATAATCAAGACCATGTTCTTGCTTGTAAGATTTACAGAAACACTCTCCCACATTTTTTATCACAGCATAAGGCAACCTTGAATTAAGAGGAGTTAGATATTCTCTCTGAGGCAATTCAACTGGCTCTCCGTAAACTTCCGAAGAGGAAGAAAAAAATATTTTTCTTACCTTAGTTTCTTTTGCAATGGAAAAGAGGTTTTCCAGTCCACTCAAATCATTTAGAACTCCTATGGGATTATTTATTGTTCTATGAACTCCAACTAGAGCAGCATAGTGAAAAATATATTCAAATTCGCCACTCCTAATAATAGGCTCTATCTCATCGAGATTATTTACGTCTGCCTTGATAAATCTATGATTATCTTTTGTTGATAAATTTTCCTCTTTCCCAGTAACGAAATTATCCACTGATGTAACTTCGTGATTGTCTTTTACGAGGGCATCAACTAAATGACTTGGAATAAAGCCTGCTCCCCCAGTGACTAAAATCTTGCTCATTAATAAAATCTCAGACTCTATCTTACTAGGTTTGTATTTTTAATTAAAACGTCTGCGCCTTTATTGCTAAGGTGATTAGAATCATAATAGAAAGGAATTCCATCAATTTGAGCTATACACCTATCTTTTAAAATCTCATCGCAAAAGACTTTGTCTAAATAAATTCTTTCTAAAAACATACTATCTTTTATAGAGTCTAATACGTAGTTTGAATAATTTTGTCTTTTAAGAAATACCTGAAAACTAGTACTTACTTTATCTGGTATGCTTCCTTTAGAAATATTACTTACCATATTAAGTTTTGATAAATTCCAGCCAACCTCTGGAAGAGGATAAATTAATTTCACTCTTATTTCTTTATCGAGAAAAGATTTGATAAATCTATCAAGAGTTTTTTTCTTAGACTCTCCTTCTGTTGTGAAATTCATTCCATCGTAAACCAAATATTCTCTATAGTTTTTAACATACTCAATTCCGCCTTCTTCGTTATTGAAATTAAGCTGAGAAATTTGATTTTTTACAGGAAAAAATCTAAAAGACCACCTGTTAAAAATTATTACGTGCTCTGCATTTATTTTCTTTATTTCTTTCAAGATCTTAGAAAAGACCTTTTCACACCTATTTTTTACAAAAATATTTGCATCAACTTTTTTATAAAATCCAATTATGGGTTCACAATATGAGTTTAATATCTTGATTCCCTTAAGTTTTTTTTCTTTTAAAGTTATATCTAAGCTTGTTGTTAAAGAATCAGCATGGGAGTCTCCATATAATACTATTGGTTTTTTTAATGAGTTTAAATCTCCAAACTCACAAAATTCTAGGTTTGGAAATTCGTCTATTGGAGAAGTCCATTTACAAATTGAATTATCAAATTTTTCAGGCTGAATAGCTTGCAGCTCATCTGTGGAGAACCTTTCTACAAATCCGTTTGAAGAAACTCCGGTTACTCCTATTAAAACTATAAATAATCCGATAGTTAGACTTGATATAAAGACTTGCTTTCTGGTGAAAAAATCTTTTTTTCTAAATGGAGCTTCAATGTATTTCCAACTCAACCAACCTAAGAAAAATGATATGAAACTTAAGATTAAATACGTAATTACTGAGGGTGAGTTAATAGTTGAAAGTCTTACAAATGCAAATAAAGGTTGATGCCAAAGATAAATGCTGTAAGAAATTAATCCAAAAAATACTAAAGGACGAAGAGTAAGTGCTTTATAAATAAGGGTTCCTTCTCTTGCATAAATGATTATTAAAACAGTTCCTAAAACAGGTATTAGAGCAGAAAATCCTGGGAAAGGAGTTGTTGAGTCAAAAGCAATGATAGAAAAAAGGATCATAAACATGCCAGTTAAAGACAATATCTGATTGATAAAGAATTTATCTTTCTTTTCTCTTAAGAGAAAAAAAGCTGTTAGAGATCCAAATAATAGCTCCCAAGCTCTTGTTGGAGCTAAGAAAAAAGCAAAGTCTGGAATTGCATTATATCTAAAGACTTCGTCATAGAAAGGTGGTTGGGAAGCTAAATTTGAACCGAATTGTGCAATTAAGATGCTAAAAATACTTATTATAAAAATAATGGAAATTAAAATTGCTTTTTTAAATTTCCAAAACATTAAAATAAAAATTGGGAAAATAAGGTAGTACTGCTCTTCTACAGCTAAGCTCCATGTATGTAATAAAGGTTTTTCTTCTGCAGCAGTAGAAAAATATCCTGACTCACTCCAAAAAACAAAATTTGATATAAATAGAGGAATAGAAATTAAACTATCAGAAAATTCTTTAAGCTGAATAGGAGACATTAATAATAAAGAGAAAGGCACGCATACCAAAGACATAAAAAATAATGCGGGCAGTAATCGTCTAGCCCTTCTCTCATAAAAATTTATTATGCTAAATTCTGCTTTTTCTTTTTCAGCAACAATAAGAGAAGTAATCAAATATCCGCTAATAACAAAAAAAACATCTACGCCTACATAACCCCCACTAAAGCTAGATATCCCTGCATGAAAAAAAACTACAGGAATGACAGCAATTGCTCTTAAGCCATCTATTTCTTTTCTATAGCTAATCATTGAAAGATTTTTTTTCTAAAATCTCTTTTACATTTTTATACGTTAAGTACTGAGATTCTTCTTTAAATATAGAGTCCAAACTTATTTGTGCATTTGCATTTTTTTTACTTGAAATTAGATCCATTACTTCGCTACAAGAATCAGCCGATAAGAACAAACCATCCTCTATATAATCATTCATTTCGAAAAACCAACCTATCTTGTAAATAATAATTTGTGAAATAGGCAAAGCTTCAAGTAAAACAGTAGAATTCGTTCCTATTACATAAGAGCAAAGAGTTAAATAGTAGTAGAGATTAGTATCATCATTGTCGATAACATTAATATTTGGTATTTGAGAGAATTCTTTAGGGTAATTTAGATACCAATTCTCGTACTCTTCAGGTCTAAGTTTGTAATAAATAACAAAATCTTTAAATTTTTTAGATAATTGAATTGCTAAATCAACTAATTCGTCTCTAGTGTATTTCCCGTCAGAAACAAGTAGCAAGCTCTTTTGGTTTTTTTTAACTTGAATAAATTCTTTCCTTGACTCCTCAAAGAAAGCATTACCAACTACTCTACATTTATAATTATCTTTATATCTTGTAAGTCTATATTCTCCCCATGAAAAAAAATATTCAGAGAGATGTTCTTTATACAATGAGCTAGAGCCTTCATTGTGATTATAAATAATATAGTAATCTGATAAAACTGCATGTTGATAATCGACTGTTGGGATATTTCTATCATTTGCAATTTTATTTACCAGGCTCATTGAGCCATTATCTGAGAAGATTATGATTTTGGGACTCTTTATTTTTATAATCAGTCTTAATATGTAGCCAAGGAATGCTTGTCTTATGAAGTTGTCCCTATAAATTCTTTTCCAGTCGAGTCTTATCCCGAAATATTTATTTATGCTTTTATCCAAATAATTTTCTGAAATTTTCCATCCTGTAAAACCTTTAAATATAGCCATTATCCTTGAGAATAAAGAAAGAATTCGAGAGACATTTATAGAATCTAAGTCTGGGTTTAAATGATCTGACTGAGTATTTAAAATACTTATCCTAAAATCAGACTCTAATGCTTTAGTAAATCCCCAGACTAATTTTGTTGTAAAACTTCCATCAATTATTTTTGTTTTAGGGTCATTATTTATCAACAAAACATCTGCTTTATTAAATATATTAGAAAAAGAAAGTATCTCTCGAAAAAGAAGGTATAAATATTGAAGATTTAGCGAAAATTTTCTTAGATCGTTATTTTTTTGTGAGCCTAAAGAAAGATTTTTTTCCCTAAAAATCTCTTCAAAAACTGCTGTCCTTAAGACAGGCCAAATAGATAAGTTCTTGTAAACGAGATTATCTATTTCAAGATTTTCTTCAAAATCTAAAAATCTGCTTATCTGATTTTGTATTTCATTATTCATAATTGAACTGTCAAGGAATGAATAAATGTTGGGTCAAATATCTTTCAGGGGGTATTTTAGATTCCACTTGTTTCCTGAAAACTCCCATATATCTTTATTTCTGTACTTTTCAGCTATCTCCCAAAATTCAGTTTCTGAGATATTATGAAATCTTAAAAAATCTTGAAAATATTCTTCTGGGAATTGATCACTAAGTTCGTTCACTATACTTATAGCTTCTTTTCTCGAAAGCCTATTATTCCATATATCGTAGCAAGTCTGATCTGTAGATCTCCAAAATCCAAATTTTAGATATTTAAACCATATATTAATTTCACAAAGCTTTTCATCTATATTATCGTAAGAAAGGTAATTTCCGGAAAGTGGTCCTAACTTTCTTTCTGTAAAGCCCCTAGTTTTAACTTCTTCATAATTCTTTCTGCCATACCAGTTTGTGTAGTGTCCAAGATAAATACTTTGAATTTTAGCCTCTTTTAAAATTTCATAATCTGGATACTTGTAAAAAAAAGTGTCTCTTTCAGATAAACTTTCATCAAGCCAGTCTTCAATTACTTTTCCTTCTTTATTTAAGTCACTTTTATCTATTTCCAGTGCACTTGCAGTACTTTCTTGTCTTTGACCTCCACCAAATTCAAAAGCAATATCCTCTCCCCAAACAATTAGTGGAACATCGTAAATAACTGCGATATTTACTACACTGGAAAAAACTGCACAATGCTCTGCCCAGTTGGGCTCACCTTGTTCCAAAGTACATTTCTTTCTTACTGACCTGTAAAAACTAGGTTTTAGATTAATTTTCATGTGGTCTACATTTAGATCTTTAATCATATTATTAAGATTTGCTATTCCTTCGGTTGTTGGGAGGTGGTTAGCCAACGTAACGCAAAGTGTTTTTAGTCCAAGTTTTTTAGATAAAGTTAATGCCTGCACCCAACTGTCTTTTCCTCCACTTACCGGGACTATACAATCATAAAAAGGATGATTTTGTTCTTTTATTTCAGAAACTATTTTCTCCAAATCTTTGAACCTTTCTTCCCAATCAATTTGAGATTTTAATTCTTGGCTCCTGCAAGCATTACACAGGCCTCTATCATCAAGATAGACGCCAGGTTTTGTGTCTGGCATCACACAATTTTTACAATATTTCATCCTTCAATTGCCTTAAAGTTATTTTCATCAATAAATGCCCTGCCTAAAAGAATGTAATCATCATTCATATCATGCTTTTCTAGTAATTCAGTCAGCTTGTACTCTCTTGGGTCATCAACTTTTAGCCTAACTGCATCAACACCATCATCGTTTATGTGATTGATTATTGAATCTCTTAAAACAAACTGTTCCTTGCTAGTCTCTTTCCAAACTGTTTTATCTCTAAATGGATTAATTGATGTCATAAATTCTTCTTTAGATAAATTTACCCATTCAAGAAATTTATTAAGTGTATGCGGTTCTTTGTGTTGAAATTCTTTAACTAATTTTATTCCTTGTTCCCTTGTAATTCTCTTTAGTCTTATGTCCCTACATACATGATCTGTTACTTTACCGTAACCATATTTAAGAAATTTAATGTAATCATGAACCCCTGAATTATTCCAACAATATATAGATTCATAATTATTAAATGTTCTTTCTTGAGCAATCGTTTCATAACCAAACTTTTCTATAACTTGCTCTATTTGCTTTTGTGAATCCCAAAACTTGTAGTTTCCTAGATACACCCCTCTAACTCTATTTTTTTCTAGTTGTTCATCTGAAGGGTAAGTAAAAGCTTGTAAATCTTTAATTGAAATATTCTTACTTTTTCCAATCAATGATTCAGCATCTCTCCTCCTGAGCGAATGCTCTTTCCTGACCTTTTTTGTCATCTCAACCTGATCATGATGTGAAAACATCCCAACCTGATCTAACCAACCATTTACACCCCAAATAATTAAAGGAATTTTTAGCTTAGTTGCCACCTGAACAGGAAAAGTTTGTGTTCCTGCCAAAACATGCCAATAAATATCTCCAAGTTCTTTAAGCGACAACCTTGTAATCTCTTTTACAGTTTCAGGTCCAACAGTAGAAACCATATGGTCACAATCTAACTCTGTAAGCAATCTAGCTAAATTTCTTATACCTACTTTTGTATTGAAGTGATTGTTATACGTTACAAGAAGAGGATTCATATTAAATTCATTTTTTATAGTATCCACAACAAAAAAGTCGTCTCCAGATCCAACAACTGGAATTATGCAGTCGTAATGAAAGTTAGACTTGTTTCTGTATTGAGATAATAATTTATCAAATTCCCTATGCTTTTTTTTCCAATCTATTTCATATTTCTCTTCATGAACTAGACATCCACTACAGACCCCTCTTTTATCAAACGTAAGTCCCAACGGGTGGTTCTCAGGATAAATACATCTCTTACAATATTTCATCAGAAAGGTCTTCCCATATGATCGAATTCAAAATTGTCATATTTAACAGAGCCATTGAGTCTCACTTCTACTCCATTATTTAATAACATTGCCTTTGCTGAAATTGTACTGTGTTCTGTATGCTGAAAAATATTTGCTGCTGAAACTGCTGAACAATTTGCAGAAATTATTGCCTCAGAGAAGTGGCTATTTTTTCCTACTCCGCCACAAGCTATCACAGGTATGTTTACATTATCCGTTACTGACTTTAAGAGTCTTAAGTCATATCCTTCTTTGCTACCATCTCTATCGACAGAATTTAAAAAAATTTCTCCAGCTCCATTCTTTTCAAGCTGCTTTACATATGAAATTAGGGATATATCTAAAATATCGTCGTTTTCATAAGTATAAACTTTATATTCTCCATCTTTATAGATAGCATCAACAGAGACAGTAATGCACTGTGTACCAAATATGTTACTTGCTTCTTCGATAAGTTTTTTATTATTTCGGACAGATGAATTAATACAGACTTTATCAGCTCCAGAATTCAATAAAGCCCTAATATCTTTTGAAGTTTTGATTCCACCACCAACAGTAAGAGGAACAAAACACTCAGTTGAAGCCCATTCAATTAATTCAATATTTGGGGATCGATTTTCTATAGAAGCAGTAATGTCTAAAATTATTATTTCGTCAACATCCCAGTTCACAAAAAACTCTATTGCGGTTTTGACATTTCCAATTGGCAAATACTTTTTGAAGTTAATACTCTGCACAACCATTTCACCTCTAGTTACAATACATGGTATTAGTCTTGGTTTAAGCATCGTAGTATCTTCCTGATAAAAAATTTCTTAATAAAACCATTCCGTTTCCTTGACTTTTTTCAGGATGAAATTGAAAGCCTAAAATATTATCTTTTTGGACTGCTGCGGTTATCTTCTTATCATAGTCAACTTTAGCAACTATATTTTCCTCGCTGCATTCTGCATAAAGGCTATGGACAAAATAAAAGTTCTTATCAGATCCTAGGCCGTTGAATATCTTTTTATCTTTATCATACTCAATGTTATTCCATCCTATATGAGGAATTCTGTATTTCGGATCTAGATCAAGATATTTAACCTTGCCTTCAATTAGATTCAAACCAGAATTAATTCCTTTTTCTTCTGATTCAGAAAAGAGCATCTGCATACCTAAACATATACCAAGAAAAGGCTTTTTCTTGATAAGAGCTTGATTAATAAGTCCATCAACTAAATCTTTTTCTATAAGATCAGCCATGCCATCGCTAAAAGCACCCACGCCAGCCAAAACTAAAAAATCAGCCTTTTGAATTTCTTTCATGTCACTTGTAACAGATAAATGAAAATCACTTATGTGTTGAATAGCATTCTTAAGAGAATTTATATTCGCATTCTTTCTGTCAATTATGACTACTCTTTGCTTTGATGCCATTTTTAAAGATTTAAAGTGATTTAAACCACAAAACCATCATCAACGATAATATTCTGACCGCATACGTATTCGGAAGACTCCGAAATCAGATACAAGACTGTACCTAAAAGGTCTTCAACATCCAACATACCTTTTTCTCTTGAAAATTTTTTATAATTGGCTAAAAACTTAGCATCTTGATTATCCGATATGCCACCAGGACTAATACAATTTACCCTGAATTTTGAGTTCTTAGTATAGGCGCTCACATACTGAGATAAATGTTGAATTGCTGACTTCATTGCTGCGTATTCAACAGGAGTTGTCATGTCAGTATCTTCATAAATTTCAAAACGTGGTGCAATATTGCCATATATGGAGGAGAAATTTAGCAAAGAGAATTTCTGTTTTGACGATAATGAGTACTTAGCGCAAATTTGCATAAATAAAAAAAATCCTCCTACATGAAGAGATAGGTTTTTAGTAAAAGCATCATAAGAAACGTCAAAGAAATGTTTTCCATACTCATGTCCTTTAGGGTATGAACTATTGATAGCAGAATCGATTTTTCCAAATTTAGATAAAGCAAATTCAAAAACTTTTTCTATTGACTCCTTATTAGTGATATCCATCTCAATTTTGAGAAATTGCTCTTTGTATTCTTTTAAATCATTCTTTTTAAGATTTTCTAGAGTTATATCTGCAGCTATAACATTAGCACCTTCCTCTAACAATCTTTTTGCGATGACTGATCCAATTCTGCCATTTGCTCCTACAACTAATACAGTGTTATTTTTTAAAGTCATTTCTTCTTTCAAATAATCTTTCTGCCAAGATAAAGTCTACCTCATCATCTATATCTACAGCTCGATCTTTAGGAATGATAACTGAGTAAGTATTTCCTTCAAAAAGATTTTTTTTACTTAAAATATAATTTGGTGTGGTTACATATGCCACAGTAGTCATGTCATATACTAACAGAGCATCCTGTCGTCTGACGATGTCAGATTTTATAATTAATTCGCTTATACCTTTGGCATCTCTTTTAACCATATTAAAACTAGGGTTACGATTTGCTGGGGTTACAGTTATAACCATATCAATATTTCCTTCAAGAGCTAAGAGACATTTATTAATGTCTTCATCAGCTCTTAAGGGTGCGGTCGAGGGTAAACTTATAAACCTATTAAATTTATATCCTTGATCATATACATAATTTATTGCATGAATCCAAGCTAACCATTCTGAAGAATCGTCTTGTGCAAGTTCTTTTGGCCTCTTTATAACTTTTGCTTCAAATGAAGTTGAAACCTCTGCAATTTCGTTTGAATCAGTTGAAACAAAAACATCATCGATCATAAGATTATTTTTAGCTGAAAGAATAGAGTGAGCAATAAGAGGAAGCCCTCCTATATTTAAAAGATTTTTTTTTGGAAGTCCCTTAGAACCTCCTCTAGCAAATATGAATGCGAATGTTTTCATTATTTTTTAATCTACTCTGATTAAAGAATTTTCTTTAGAAGAAGCTCTCATGGCTTCTATGACTTCTAAGACAGTTTTGGCTTCATCTAAGCTTGCAAGATTGTCTATTTTCTCGGTCTCTGAATTTAAGAAATCTTGAAGCATATCAATATAAGGCTGATTCTGATCAAAAACATTCTCATCATAGACGATCTTTAATTGTTCATTTTCATGATAGTGAATAATTCTATTTTCTAAAAGATCAAAATCTAAGGTACCCATTTCTCCTATAACTTTACATTTCCTTACAGCTTTATTTTGTAAAAAATCCATATGTAAGTTGATACATACGCCACTTTTTGTTTGAAGAACAGAGTCAACATTATCTTCAACGTCGATATCAAAATGGTTTGTATTTGAAAGCTTACAGAAGACACTTTCGATGTCGCCAAAAATCCAAGTTAGGTAATCTAATTCATGACTTAACTCTAAAAGCGCGCCTCCACCAAGTTTTTTATTCGAAGATACGGTATCTTTATAATTTTTTTTTGGTCTCCAGTTAATTAGATTTTGCCCTACTTCTGATTGAATCGAATATATTTTGCCTAACAGATTTTTATCTAAAAAATTCTTAAAAAATATCATTGAGTTGAGATATCTAAGATTGTAAGCAATTTTTACTTTTTGATTTAAATCTGAGAGGATATTACTTGCTTCTTTATATTTACTTAAATTGTCAGACAAAGGCTTTTCAATTAACAAAGGTATGTTCAAAGAAGAAAAAAATAAAGCATGTTCTATGTGAAAACTAGCTGGAGAAGCAATAACGACTGCATTAAATTTATGTTCATGAGCTTCTTGAAAGTTTCTCAAAAAATAATCTGCATTATTAGATTGGGGATCAATATTCCGACCTGATGAAGACAAATTGAATACTAAGCTATTTCTTTTCAGTATCTTTATATTATCGATATGTTTTTTTGATATGTTTCCTGCTCCTACAACCAAGTATTTTTCATTATTGGTCATCTTTAGTAATTTCCTCTTTAGCCATATTAAAATCATCGATTTTACCAACATCAAGCCAGTATTCATGAATAGGAAAAACGTTTATTTCAATACCATCTTCTATCATTCCATCCAATAAAGTTGGCATGTCAATATATTCATTATTTTTAACCTTCTTGATGATAGATGGTTCAACTACGTAAATACCAGCATTTATAAAGAATTTCTGCGAAGGTTTCTCATCAATTCCTTTTAATCTTTCTTTATCAATATTAATAACACCATAAGGAACTTGAAACTCATATTCCGAAATGCACATAGTGATTTCTCCGGGTTTATCATTGTGGTAACTCAATAGGTCTGTAAAATTGACTTTAGAAAGTAAGTCTCCATTCATCATAATTATTGGAGAGTTTATTTTGTCATGAGGCAATAGTCCCAACGACCCTGCGGTTCCCATAGGTTTTTTTTCGTGAATGTATTCAATAGAAACACCTTTTAGACTTCCATCACCAAAGTGATCAACTATCTTTTCTGCAAGAAAATGAGTAGAAATATAAAAATTATTAAATCCTTGGTCTATAAATTTATCCATTATGATCTCTAAAATGGGTTTAGAGCCAATTTTGAGAAGAGGTTTAGGCATCTCATCGGTTAAAGGTGCTAACCGCTTACCAAACCCTCCAGCCATTAAAAATACAGGATTATTTTTTTTCTCATTTTCGATTAAGTGGTGAAGAGTTTCAAGACCAACAATTTTAGACTTTGAGTCTAGGATAGGAATCTGGAGAAGATCATTTTTTTGCATTAATTTTAATATCTCATCCATATCTTCATTTTCAGAAGCTGTAGTGGGATTAGGATTCATAAAGTCGCATAAAGGAGTATCCATAGGCTTGTTTTCGAGTAAAGCTCTTCGGATATCGCCATCTGTGATCGTTCCTAATAGTTTTTTACTATTATCAATTACAAGAACAATTCTTGTTGACTGGAGATTAAGATTTTTTATGGCTTTCTCCATAGACTCATCTTTGAGCAAGGTAGATGCCATCCAATTAATTTTAGTCAATTATCTTCTCCTTGTTGATTATAAATAAAATTAATAATTTGGTTTATATAAACGATTACCAATTCTAAGAGCCTTGAGTGCCATATCATTCTTTTTATCTAAACTATCATATGAATTTATTGAAAGAGTGCTGTCTCCAGTCTTTAAAATTAGAGAATCATGTGTTTTACCCACTATTTCACCTGGAGTGCAAACGTATTTAGGAGAATTAGCAATTTCTTTGGAGGTTCTTATTTTTATAAGAACATCTTTAAACATAGTTTGTGCACAAGGTCCTGGATCTGTTATTGCTCTGATGAAATTAAATATTGTTCTTGAGGTCCATTCCCAATTGATCCATTCATCGCCTTCTTTTCTGATTCCAAAATAACTTCCTACAGGGTGAATTTCTTCTTGTTTAATTCTTTGATTTTCACCATTTAAGATATTTAGAAGAGCTTTGTAGAGAGTTTTATCACAGAGATCGATGGCTTTTCCTAATAAAGTTTTATAAGAATCATCGTCAGTAATTAAACTCTTTTCTTGTAAAATTATATCGCCTGTATCAATCCCTTCGTCAATATAATGAACCGTAACTCCAAATTCTTTTTCATCATTTATTAAAACCCAATTAAGTACGTTTCTACCTCTATAAAAGGGCAAGGCTCCTGCATGACAATTAATAAAACCCTTTTCAGGTATATTTATAACTTCCTTCTTTAAAATTTGGTTAAAAGACATAGAAACAAATATATCTGCTTTATAGTTTTTTAATATATTGACAGAGTCTTTAGAATTCACATTCTCCATGGGAATAAAATCAACTCCAAGTTTTTTTGCCCAGTCCTCGAGAACAGAGTCTTGAGAGGTATATCTTGGAACAATAAAAGATATCTCTAACCTTTTATCAGAAACTATTCTTTCCAAAGCTTTATGAGACCAAGGACCATCTGCAAAATAACCTATCTTCATTTAATTACCTCATCCGCCTCATAATCTCTGGTAGCTTCCTTACCTAGGATTTCCCAATACATTATAGGGTTGAGTCCTTCAGAAGGTCTTTTTAAAGCAATATTATCTTCAGTAAAAATTTCTCCAGATTTGATAATTTTTTTAGCAAAAATACTCTTCCTGGCGATCGTTATGTTGTCTAGCTCAGATTCTCTTGGTTTTTTTATACCATCGCCTTTTAGTATCTCTACATCACGAATACTTAAAACCATTCTTTTGAACTGATCTGGCTCCAAAGATGCTTTGTGATCAGGGCCTATATCATTCTTATTTAGCGTTATATGTTTTTCTATGACTGTTGCTCCTAATGCAGCTGCAGCGATAGGAACTAGAAGCCCTTCACTGTGATCTGAGTATCCCACTTTTAATTTAAAATGGTCTTTTAAGGTATTCATAGCATCAAGGTTTATATCTTTGAGAGGCGCTGGATATTCAGTTGTACAATGCAAAAGAATGACTTTTTCTTTTAAGAAATCTTTTCCTTCAGAAGAATTGTAAGCTTTTTTAAAATCTTCAATGGAAGGTTTTGAATCAATATTTTGATTTAAATAACCATACGAAATAACTGATAATGCTGTCTCTACTTCATTTAAATTAGTCATGCCTGTTGAAAGAATGATATCCCTACCTGAAACAGCATGAGATAAAACCAATGGGGCGTTAGTGATATCTCCTGAAGATATTTTAAGCATTTTTAATCTAAGTTCGTCTAACAAGAATTTCAAACTATCAAAATCAAAGGCGGTTAATAAAAAATCAATTTCTTTCTGATGACAATATTCTTGTAACTTAAAATAAGATTCATTATCAAGTTCAAGCTTTTTAAGCATAGAAAATTGTGACTCAGAAGAATTGGTTGTTATCTTTTGGTAATTTGCTTTTTCCGCCGAAGTTGTTGCTAAATTTTCAGCTTTAAAAATTTGGAATTTTACAATATCGGCACCAGCTTCTGACGCTGCATCAATAAGTTGAAAAGCTTTCTGTAAATCACCGTTATGATTAACACCAGCCTCTGCAATAACAATCGTGCTCATCTTATTTGCTTAATGATGACAAAACCCTCAGCATAATTAGTATTAGAAATACTTCCCATTAAAGTTGCATGAGACTTAATAGCTTCAACAGATCTAGGAAATGGGTGATTACCTAATTCAGACTCATAGTTTTTCATGATGGATAACTTCTTATCAAAGTGCTCGGTAATATCAACAAAGTAATTAGGTTTAAAGCTAGTTTTTTTTGGGTCTAGATTGAAATCTGTCTCAGACAAAGTGTGATAAACATAAATATCTTTTATGTAAGGAAAACGAAAAGATTTAGTAAATGCAGAAGCTGCTATAAAAACTTGTTCGTGGTCCGTATGAACATCATTTTCATTAGGGAGATACAAAATTTCTGGTTTTATCTCGTTTATAACGTCAGCTAATGATGAAATTAAATCTCTTTTTGGCAATGTATCTAAGAGAGTTGCGGGAAAGCCAAGTTCAAATGTTTTATGAAAACCATAACTTTTAGAGACTTTTATAATTTCTTCGTTTCTTTTGTCTAATTTTTTTTTGTTTATATTAGGCAGCTCTTTCATGTCTGTAACAATTACCCAAGAAACTTGATCTCCATTTGAGATGTGCTTAAGAAGAGTCCCTCCGCAACCTATCGTTTCATCGTCTGGATGTGGAGAAATTACGATGACCTTTTTCATTGCTAAAACACCTTTTGCTTTATGTGCCAGGTTTTGTCCTTTAAGTCTAGATTTTCAAGAAACTCAACTATTCTTTCATGAGCATTGCCATCGCCATATGGATTTTTTATAGACTTTATTTTTTCTATATAAGTTGAGTCGAATATAGCCTCTTCCATGGCGGATTTGATAATTTTCTTGTCATAATCTAGAAACTTAACGTTTCCTGCATTTAATCTTCCAAGTTGACGATCCCCTATATTTATAACTGGTAATTTATAGTATGGCGCTTCTAAGATTCCCATACTGGAATTTCCAATTAACAGTGAAGCGTGCCTTATTAAATTTACAAATATATTTCTAGGAAGATTTTTAAAGAATTTCATTGAATTACTTTCCTCTTCTTTAATTGCTTTTAGAATGTCATAGGATCCAGGATCAGTATTAGGAAATATACCAACAGCCTCAATATTTCTTTCTTTTATGAATTCACTTACTGCTTCTAAAGTAGTTTTCATCTGATAATAAGAGTCTTCTTTAGAAGAGGATAAGGGATGTTTGATTATCACGGCATATTTATTAAGTTTAAAATCAAGTTTCTTTGAAATTTCTTTCTTTGAAATTGAAGGCACTTCTTTAATGTTTTTTAAGGCCGGGTTACCGCTAAAAATAACTCTCTTTGGTTCCTCTCCAATCTTTATAAGATTATCGGCATACTGCTGTGAAGTAGCAAAATGAATGTGTGCAAGCTCACTACAAGCAAACCTAATAGGATCATCTGCATTGCCATATACCGAATCTCCCCCGCCTATATGAACTGCTAACACATTCATATAATTTGCTACTATTGAACATGCGATACTCTCTTCTCTATCGCCAACGTAAAGAATAAAATCTGGCTTTATACGATCAACCGTCTGAGTCAGAGAAGAAATTAAATTGCCTATTCCCTTCGCTCTTTGAGTTTTTCTATTCGTCATTAAAAGATAATCAATTTTATCAACTACATCGAATTCATCTGATTCAATATCTTTTAAAGTATCTCCGTGCCAATCGGATAAGTGTGCCCCACAAACTACCAGTTGAACCTGAAAAGATTCGTGCTTTCTCAATGCATCTATTACAGGGTATAAAATATCATATTCAGACCTTATTCCTGTAACAGCTAGTATTTTCTTAATTTTTTTTGTCATTGACTTAATTATCTTCGTATAGGTAGTTTCTTATGTCTTCAGAAGACATATTCATCATCATATCAATAATAGAAAGACCGGGCATAAAATCACCATGTATTTGAGTATAAATAGCCGGCAGCGATTTTATAAACTCTACAATGATTCCTTTTTCCTTGAAACTATCAATATCTAAATAATCCTTAGACCCTGTACCGCTCAAATACTTTGAGGCCTTAAGGTTGCTACATATATTAAGGATTAAGTCTGATTTTTTACCACTAAAACCTTCATTCGAAGAAATTATTATTTCAGTATCAATTTCTAATTTCGAAATTATAAATTTTATAAAGACGATATTTATATCATTTAACTTGTTAGTTTCTATAGAATATAAAGCTTCAATCTCATCCTTCAAGGAATCCCAGAATGGAGACTTTGAATAAGATTGAGAAATAGACTGAAAATGTTTCTTTTTCCATTTATCGTCTGCAATTTCTTTATCTTTGATGGACTCTCCTAAAGAACTTTTAACAGGTATTGTTAACCAAAAATCCCCGTTTTTATTCCTTAGTTTATTTCTGTTCTGAATACCATTTTTTTGGAATTGAACATCATCTAAAATAACAAATTTATCCGAAAGAGCTATTTTCTTAAAATATGCTGGCCAAGGTATATATTGACTTTGATGAATACTTAATTTCATTAATTATTTTTTGTTATTAACTTGCGTTAACCTTGAAACTATCTCGGCAAATTTTTTTATTATGTAAACTGCATCTTCTTCATTAATCAATGCATGTATAGGTAGACAAATGTGTCTTCTTGAAATTTCTTCAGAAACAGGAAGATAACCTTCGCTGATATTGTACATTTTTTTAAATACTGGTTGTAAGTGAAGTAAAGGGCTATAAGCCCAATCTATAGGAATAGACAAAGCATTCATCTCTTCTTTAATCTTTATTCTATCACTAGACTTGAAGTAGCCTTCTTCAAGAGAAATCCAATACTTCCAATACGAAGATATATTATCTTTAGATTTTATGTGTCTTGATAGAATGTCTAAGTCAAAAAATGAAGTCAATTCTTGGTTATAAATTTCTGCAATCTTATTTCTGTGTAAATTGAATTCTTGAATTCTTTTAAGTTGATAAATCCCTAGTAAAGCTTGAATCTCTGTCATTCTGTTATTACTACCAATGTTGATAAATTGCTCAAAAGATGAGTCCAGGTCTAAACCTCTATTACGAATACTTGAGCAAAGTTTTGAAAGATCTTTATTATTTGAAACGATCATGCCTCCTTCACCAGTTGTCATATTTTTCGTTGAAAAAAATGAAAAACAGGACAAATCACCAAAGTTTCCAGCCTTAATACCATTCAAAGAAGAGCCAATAGCGTGGGCAGCATCTTCTATCAAGAAAATGCCTTTTTTATTTAAAAATTTTCTTATATTCAATATGTCTTCATGAATTAGACCTGCAAAATGAACGATAACTACAGCTTTTGTATGTTTGTTAATTTTCTTTTTTAAATCTTCAAAATCTATTAAAAAATTTTTATTTATTTCGCAAAATATTGGTTTAGCTCCTACTCTAACTACAGAAGATCCCGTTGCAATAAAAGTTTGCGCTGGAACTATCACTTCATCTCCTGGACCAACGCCAAGGGCATTTAAAGAAATTTCTAGTGCGCTAGAACATGAATTTGTAGCTATAGCTTCTTGTGAACCTAAGAAGGATGAAAAAGAAGACTCAAATTCCTTAACATTATCCCCCATACTCAGAAGACCTTTTCCTTTCAAGATAGCTGATATTTTAGGAAGAATCTCTTCTATATCCTCCTTTGGAAAATAAGGTGTAGATGTTCTATATTTCATTATTCATGCTTTCTAGAAAACATTTTAATCCATGCTCAACAGAAGATGGTTTAAAGTTTAATTTTTTAATGGACTTTTCTAAATCTAAAAAAACATCTGAATCAACCGGTGAAGGTTGACTTATAAGGTTTATTTGCGATTTCGATTTAGTAAGCTTTACAATTTTTTTTGCTATTTCTTTTGACTGCATTGAGTCGCTACTTCCAATCATAAAATTTTCAAAAGTTTCTAATTTTTCGTTTTCTATGCATTTCTTTATAGCTGAAACAGCATCCGATTTATAAAGTAAATTTCTATAAATTTTCCCCTGATTAAAAACATCTATAGTTTTATTTTCTATAGCTAAGTCATAGAAGGTTTTAACTATGCCGCCTTTATGACCATCACCAAAAACTGATGGAAACCTTAATATTGTTGTCTGAATATTTCCATCCTCTGACCTTAATTTTAAAAGTATCTCGCTAATGTATTTAGTTAGACCATATTCAGTAGGAGGAAAGGCAATAGAATCGTGTCTTAATTTATTTTTTGATGAGCTCTTATTGAATAAAGAAGTACTTGATGTGTAGATAAATTTTTTTACGCCTATATCCTTTGCATAATCCCATAATTTTAACGTAGCTATAACATTTCCTCTGTAAAGATCATCCCAAGAAACTTTAATTCCAGAGGGTTGTTGAGAAGCAAGATTAACAATAATATCTATATCGTCAGGAAGTTTATTTAAGTCATCAAGAACTAAATCTACCTTTATATGAGTTTTATTTTCTTTAGTAAAATTTCTGCCAGTGCATATGATTTCAAAATCTTTTGATAAATTATCTAGAAACGCTTTCCCAATAAAACCCTCTGAACCAGTCAAAAGTATTTTCATCAAGGTGTTAAGATTGGCGAACTGGGTAAATTAATTAGTCTCTCATGAACCCAGACAGTATCTTTTAAATCAGATTTAAAATTCTTCCTATACATTTCTAACATATGTAAAGGTGTCCAGGAGGGTCGGGTCATAACATTATTTGAATTAGTGTATTCTAATAAGCTATCTCTTTCATGACGGTCCTCTGTCATTAGACAATTTAACCAATAATTAGATTTGGAACCTTCTTGTTCTTTTATAAAAACTAAATTCTTTTTTAATCCCCATTCTTGATACTTTAGGGCAATATTTCTTTTGCTAATAATAAAATCTTCTATCATCTCAAGCTGTGCTAGACCTAGTGCAGCATTGAGATTTGGCATTCTGAAATTAAATCCTATTTCATCATGATTGAATTCCCACTTATGAGGTAATTTGGCAGTAGTAGATAAATGCTTTGCTTTATTGTGAAAGCTTTGATCATTAGTAAGAATCATTCCTCCACCTCCTGTAGTTATGATCTTATTTCCATTAAAACTTAGAGTAGAAAGGATCGATTCTGATCCTGTGTGTCTACTCTTGCAAAAACTTCCTAGCGATTCAGCTGAATCTTCAATTAACTTTATATTAAAATCATCGCATATCCTTTTTAGTCCTTTTATATCAGTAGGAAATCCATAAGTATTCATGGGTAAGCATGCAACTAATCTTTTATTAGTAACTCTATTCCAACTACTACCATCTTCTCTAATCTCGTAATTAGATTTTAAAAATTTTTCTAATTTAATAGGAGACATTGTAAGAGTCTCTCTATCAATATCCACGAATACTGGATATGCTCTGCAATAAGAAATAGCATTAGCGCCGGCAATAAAATTAAAAGACTGAGTTATGACTTCGTCTTCTTCTTTGACTCCAGCTAAAAGTAAGGAAAGGTGGATTGCAGAGGTGCAATTTACAGTAGCTGTTGCATATTTTATTCCAGTAAAGTTACTTATACACTCTTCAAATATATCTACTGATTTGCCCACGCTAGAGACAAATGTAGAGTCTATAACATCAAGTAAATATTCCTTTTCTTTCCCTAAAAACTGAGGCTCATGAAGAGGAATAAAAGAATTAGTCTGATATAAATCTCTAATAAATTTTACAAGGTCCTCAAACATTATAAATTTCAGATTTATATCTCGAAAGGTTTTCTGGAATCAAGATCCAATCTATGGTTTTCTTCAATCCTTCTTCGATAGAAGTTTTTGGGCAAAAATTCGTCAACCTTTGTAATTTAGAATTATCACTCCATAGCCTATATACTTCTGAATTTTTTGGTCTTATCCTTTCTTTATCTAAAATAAAATTAACATCGCTTTTCATTAAATTTTTTATAATTTCCAAAGCGTCTGCAATACTAATCTCAGAATTTGATCCTAAATTTACTGTTTCTCCAATGGAATCATCGCATGCAGATAACTCTAAAAAACCTGAACAAGTATCTTCTACATAAGTAAAATCTCTTGTAGGTGTTGTGTCACCAAGGCTAATCTCTTTAGCGCCATTTGCAATTTGAGTTATGATGGTTGGAAGAACAGCTCTAGCAGATTGTCTTGGTCCATATGTATTAAAGGGTCTTACAATCGTAAGAGGCAAATTGAAGGAATTAAAAAAGCTCATGGCTATTGCATCTGCTCCGATCTTACTTGCACTATAAGGAGACTGTGGTTGTAACGGATGGTCTTCATTAATTGGAACAAATTTAGCTGTGCCATAAACTTCACTTGTTGAAGTATGTAGAACCCTGCTCACTTTATTTTTAATCGAGGCCTGACAAATATTTAATGTTCCTTGTATATTTGTCTCAATATAACTCTGTGGAGATATATATGAATAGGGAATAGCAATTAAAGCGGCAAGGTGAAAAACTATATCCACTCCAGAAACTAATTCTTCACAATAAAAAGGATCTCTAATATCGCCAGAGAAAACCTCAATATCGTCTTTACATGAAATATCCTCTAACCAACCCCAATTATTGAATGAATTATACTGACACAAAGCTCTAACTTTATATCCCTTCCTATAAAGAGCTTCTGTTAAGTGAGAACCTATAAATCCATCAGCTCCTGTGATCAAAACTTTCATTTTTTATTTATTATCTATATACCAATTGACAGTTTCTATTATTCCTTTTTCAACGTTATGAGTAGGAAGATAATTCAATAATTTTTTTGCTTTAGATATATCTGCCCTTGAGTGTCTAATATCACCAGCTCTAAAATCTTTATAAATCGGTCTTGCCTTAATATTTTCTCCAATGGCAATTTCAATATTATTATGAATCATAGAAAATAAATTGTTCAAAGAGGTTTGATCACCAACAGAAATATTATATACCTGACCTTTGGCAATTTCATTTTCAGATAAAGCTGCAATTATGTTTGCCTGAACAGCATTGTCTATATAACAAAAGTCTCTGGAAGTTTTGCCATCACCATAAATTTCAACGTCTTGCTTATTGAGAATATTTTTGATCCATTTTGGAATCACTGCAGCGTAATCACCATTTTCCCTTTGTCTCGGCCCGTAAACATTAAAATATCTCAGACCAATAGTTTTAAAATTATAATGCTCCTCGAAGGTGTTTGCATAAAGTTCATTTACATATTTGGTAATTGAGTATGGATTTTTAGGCTTTCCTATAACATCTTCTACTTTTGGCAAAGATTCGTGGTCTCCATAAGCTGAACTTGAACTCGCATAAATAAAATTTTTAATATTAGAATCTCTCGCAGAAATTAACATGTTCAAAAAGCCAGATATATTTGCCTCATTTGAGCTAAATGGATCAGAAATTGATCTTGGGACGGATCCAAGGGCAGCATGATGTAAAACAAAATCTACTTTTTTTAAAGCCAAGATACAGATATCTTTATCATTGATATCTCCTTCGATAAGGGTAAATAAATTATTATTGTAATTCTTGGTAATCTCAAGTAACTCGTCTTTGATGCCCAAAGAAAAGTTGTCTAGCCCAACTACTTTTTGATTCAAACTAAGTAAAAAATTAACTAAGTTAGATCCTATGAACCCTCCTGCTCCTGTTACCAACCAACAGTACTGATTTTTTTTTAAATGGGTTATGTGGTTACTAAAATTTTTCAACTATAACCTATAAATATTTTCTTTTTTTTTGAAAAGATTTTTCAAGTCATAAATTATATGATTTGTTTTTAAATATTCTTCAAAATTATTTTTCCCCAAATCTATAAAGAGAGAATGAGGTACAGCAATAATTATTGCATCGTACGATTTTTTTGGAACTTTAATAACAAAATTAGCATCATAATCTTTTTTTGCTTCTTGGATGTCTAATAAGGGGTCATAAACGTCAACCTTAGAAACCTTTTTTGCTAGGTGATTATAAAGGTCATAAACTTTTGTGTTTCTATGGTCAGGACAGTTTTCTTTAAAAGAAAACCCTAAAATTAAAATCCTTGATGTCTTGATTTTAAGGTTTTTGTATTTCATTAGATTCAAAATTTCTTTTGAAACAAACTTGGACATTGAGTCATTAATCTTTCTGCCTGAAAGAATCATTTCTGGGATGTGGCCACTTTCAATAGATTTATATGCAAGATAATATGGATCTATACCTATGCAATGACCTCCTACAAGCCCAGGTTCAAAAGGCAAAAAATTCCACTTTGTTCTTGCCGCTTCTAATATGGAGTGCGTATCAAGACCAATCTTATTAAAAACCATCGAAAACTCATTCATTAAGGCTATATTTATATCTCTTTGTGTATTCTCAATAACTTTTGCTGCCTCTGCAGTTCTAATATCTTTAGCCTTAAAAGTTCCAGCTTTTATAATAGATTTGTATAACTTATCTATAAAATCCGCACTTTCTTTAGTTGATCCAGAAGTAACTTTTTTTATGTCACTAAGCCTATGTTTTTTATCTCCTGGATTAATTCTTTCAGGGCTGTAACCGGCATAAAAATCGATATTTAATTTTAAGTCAGAGGTTTTTTCTATAATAGGTATACAAAAATCTTCTGTGACTCCTGGATAAACAGTTGATTCAAAAATCACAACATCATTTTTTTTTAAATTTTTGCCAGTCATCTCGCTTGCCCTTTTTAGGAAAGTTAAGTCTGGTTTTTTATCTTTGGTGATTGGCGTAGGTACAGTAATAATAAATGTATTACATTTATAAAGGTCATTAATACTTGAAGTAAAAAATAGCTTTTTATTTAGTAAATGCTTCTCTTTGATTTCATTTGTCTTGTCATTACCCTTTTTTAATTGATTAATTCTTTTTTTATCAAGGTCGTATCCAATAGTTTGATAGATATTTGAAAATTCAACTGCTAAAGGAAGGCCAACATAGCCCAACCCCATTACGCCAATTATGGGATCTTCTCCTGCAGAGTTTTTTACTTTTTTCATATAATTTAGGCAGACTAAAAATTAATTGAGATTTCTAAAAAAATGTAAGACCAAACTAAACAATGCAGCAAAGAATAAACCTAGGATAGCTCCTATGATATTAATTTGAAATTTGTTTGGAAAGCTAGGATAGTTTGATTTGTAAGCTTCATCTACAATTTTGTAAACAAACTCCTGTCTTACATTTGCTAAAGATTTATCTGCAATATTTTCTTTGATTAAAGAAAAAATTCTTGCCTTTACTTCAGTGAGAGACGAACTAACAACCTCTTTCTCCAAAAACTTTATAAGTTGTTCAGATTCTTCAATAGCAGCCTTTCTCATATAGTCATTAAAATAAAAGACAATATTATTGGCTATAAATACAGAAAGATCTGAATCATAGGTTGTAACTATGATTTCTACCAATCCGCCTTCCTTTTTTTTAATATCTAGTATTTTTTTTAATTCTCCTACTGCTCCAATATCTGAAGGCTCTTTCTCAGACCATGTGTTTGAAGTTTCATTCCATTTTTCTGGAAAAAGCTTTTCTTTAAGTTCATATTCTTTGATAAATGATTTTAGAAATGTTCTTGAATTTAACATAGCAAGGCTAGATATAGCCTTGCTATTTGTTTGTGGAAGTTGTATTCCAGCAAGAGATGCTAGACCTCCAATTGCCGATGATGGACCGTCATCTGCTTCACTATTATTTGCGATCAGTATGTCCGAAGAATACAGTGGCGTTATTAAGGAAGATGTAATAAAAGCTATAATAAATCCACTGGGTACAAGAATATAAAAAAAATAACTATACTTTCTAAAAGCATTATAGACATCCAACAAAGAGAATTCCTTAGGTGAAATATTTTCTAGATCGTCTTCCATTCAAAACATTATAAATTATTTTATGTCGCCAATTTCTAATGTTTGTGATTTTAATTTTTTATAACCCATTTATTTAAATATTTAATGAATGAATACCAAGAAATTATTGCGCTTAAAACGATAAATGAAATACTTATATTAGAAATGTAATCTGTAGAAATTGGAACGATTAGAGTAAATCCAATCCCAGTCATTTGTAAGGTAGTTTTAAGTTTTCCTAGAAAATCAGATTTTAAGTCATTAACTTGTCTAGAATGAGAGACCATGAACATCCTTAAATAGCTAATAGAAATTTCTCTAGTGATTATTAATATTGAACTTATTAAAATTAATTGACTATCAAGTTTATAGGTAAGCCAAATTAATAAAGTTGAAACAAAGATTTTGTCTGCAAGCAGATCTAGTAAAGCTCCGGATTGAGTTGTTAAATTATTTTTTCTAGCTATGAAACCATCTAAATAATCTGTTATTGAAG
>Ga0066856_10000121_pt1 | contig 25159 bp, 21 predicted proteins | sample ETNtaG_5_FD_65605 | JGI IMG/M metagenome (GOLD analysis project Ga0066856, IMG submission 65605) | Marine microbial and viral communities from oxygen minimum zone, Eastern Pacific Ocean - ETNP201406SV205 | ecosystem: Environmental > Aquatic > Marine > Oceanic | place: Pacific Ocean: Eastern...
AAAAAACAAATTAATTACCATTATTGTTAATTTTTTTTTTAAGATTCCCAATTGTAACAAAGCAATAATTAAAACATTTAATAGTAATGAACAAAAATAAAAATTATCCCTTCAAAATGAGACTGAGCTATGGAATAGATAATTTTATGTCGAAAGGTAGTTCATCCATTTTTCTTGCTCTCCTCGCGCTCTTTTTGATTGGCTTTTTGATCATGGTATTTATAAGAATTATTGCAAATGCCTTTATGCCCGATGAAACGTTAGGTAGTTTATTCGAGATTCCATGGCGAGTATACGTTGCTGTATTGGAAGGTTCAGCTGCTGAGACTGATGGCGATAGTAATTGGCTAGCAAAACTAACTTCAATATTAGGTGTGCTTGTTGGCCTAATTCTATTTTCTAGTATGGTTGCATTTATCACCAGTGTTTTTGAAGCAAAGCTTGATGAGCTTAGGCGTGGACGAAGCCTAGTATTAGAAAATGACCATACTCTTATACTTGGTTTTGGAGATAGGATATTAGAGGTCATTAAAGAGCTAATCGAAGCAAATGAATCTGAACCCGACGCATCAATAGTTATCCTTGCTGAAAAAGACAAAGAAGAAATGGATAACATTATTAGAGATAATATAACTGATTTTGCAACAACAAGAGTTATTACTCGATCTGGCGTTGTAACAAATATTAATAATTTAAAAAAGGTTATGGCTAAAAATGCAAAGTCGGTGATAATAATGAATAGTGCTGCAAATTGGCGTAATGAGCAAGATAAGAATCTTGCAGATGCATTGGTATTAAAATCAATAATGTCCATGATGGCAGTCTGCGATGATAATACCCATCCACCAATAGTCTGTGAAATACACTCAGATCGTGATCGTGAATTAGCAGAGCAAATTTCAAATGGCACCGTAAAAGCCCTTAATGAAGTAAGTGTACTTTCAAGAATGATTGCGCAATTAGCCCTTAGCCAAAATGGTTTATCAGTAGTTTATAGTGACATGGTTGGATTTGACGGGAATGAATTTTATTTTTATCAACCAGATGATGGATGGGGCGGAGAACTCACATTTGGTGATAGCCAAAATAGATTCAACAGTAGTACTCCAATGGGAATTCACAACTCAAATGGTGAAATAATCCTCAATCCGCCAAAAGAAACGCCGATTGGCGAGGATGATGAATTAATAGTTTTTGCAGAAGATGATTCAACTATATTTTATTTTAACCAGCCTGTTTATGAACCTAAGTTAGAAAGCATTCCAAAGACTCAAGTAGAGCCTAAATCTCATAGAGTAGCTCTGCTTAATTGGACAACAAAAACACCTATTATTTTAGAAAAACTTTGTAGTTATCTCCCTGAAAATTCAGAATTATGTACATATGTCTATACCAAAATTCCTGAAATGGATACTCTCTTGATGGATTTAAAGAAAGATTATCCAGAGATTGATATATCAATCATTGAACTAGATCTTAATGACTTGAAAGTTCTTGACCAAATCCAACCCCAGGACTTTGATAGTATTTTGATTCTTTCACCAGGAGGAACTACAATTGAAGAAATGGATGCATATGTTATATCTCTGTTAATTCGAATTAGACAAATTTTAATTACGAAATCCAAAGATAATTCAAAAGATGAGAAATCAATAAAATGGCCAAAACTTATAACTGAAGTAATGGATAGTGAAAATATTGATATAATTTTGAATAGTGGGGTTGAAGATTTTATGGTTTCAAATCAGTTTGTATCTCAGATAATGGCACAAGTATCAGAAGAGCCTTTAGCTCTAGATGTTTATGACGATTTATTCCAATCAGAGGGGAGTGAATTATACATCAAGCCCGCCTCTTATTATTTTGATTTTAATGATGGGAAATCAATAACGCTGCCTTACGGTGAGTGCGTTCAGGCAGCAAGATTGAGAGATGAGGTAATTTTAGGAGTCCAAATAAAATCAGCACAAAAAAAGAAAGACAAAATGTTTGGTATCAATTTAATACCTAATAAAAATGACCAAATAACCCTCACTTGTGAGGATGGTTTAATTGCTTTGTCAAAAGATGAAACTTAAATAAGAAATATATTTAATTATGAATGAAAAAGAGAAAGTCAGGCTTACAACCCTAAGTCACGGAGCAGGATGAGCGTGTAAAATAGGCCCTGCAGACCTAGCTCAGGTACTGAGCAAACTTAAACTTCAATCACACCAGTCAGTTATCGTCAATCACGAAGGAGGCGATGATGCTGCCGTAGTACGCCTTAGTAATGGTAAATTAATCATTCAAACTGTTGATTTCTTTACTCCAATTGTAGATGACCCGTACTATTTTGGTCAAATTAGCGCAGCAAATTCTTTGTCAGACATTTATGCAATGGGAGGTACCCCCTCCTTCGCTTTAAACATAGTTGGATTTCCAATTAACGATTTACCTAAGAGTGTACTAACGGAGATATTGCAAGGTGGTGCGGATAAAGCAAAGGAAGCTGGGATACCAATAGTTGGTGGACACTCAGTGGATGATAAAGAGCCTAAATATGGCCTAGTTGTAACTGGGGAAATTGAGGAAAATGCCATATGGAAAAATATTGGTGCTCAAGTGGGAGACGCATTAGTTCTAACAAAACCATTAGGAACTGGCATTATTGCGACTGCTATCAAAAAAGGTCAAGCAACTCCCGAATCTATTAATGCATCAATTCATTCAATGGCTGAGTTAAACAAGACTGCATCAGAAAAATTAAAAAAACTAAAACCAAATGCTGTTACGGATGTAACTGGATTTGGACTTCTGGGACATCTAAAAGAGATGTGTGAAAATAGTAATGTATCATCCAAAATAAATTTTAGTAGCCTTAGATTCCTTCCATCTGTTGAGGAATTAGCATTTTCAGGTATTATACCTGGAGGAACAAAAAGAAACCTTCGTGATGTTAAAAATTTTGTGTCATTTGATAATGCAATAAATCAGACACAACAATTACTAACTGCTGATGCCCAAACATCAGGCGGATTATTAATATCAATGCCAATCAAGTCAGCTGAAATATTTATAAAAGATATGAATGAATCAGCTGTGATAATTGGCCAAGTAACCGAACAGAAGAATCAACTTATATCAGTAAACAAATAAATCACGACAAAATTTGTCGTAAATAGATGTTGAAAGTACCCGGTTCAATTTTATAATTTATAACAGGGATTAGTTAATTATGTTAAAAATAAGTCGAAAAGTTGAATATGCTCTGATTGCATTGCGTCATCTCCAAAATCAAGATCAAGGCAAACTCACAACATCCAAAGAATTGGCGAATATTTATGGAGTTCCCCAAGAGCTCTTGGCAAAAGTTTTACAACGTTTATCTAAAAATAATATTATTCATGCTGTTAAGGGACCTTCTGGAGGCTACCGTCTAGCAAAAGATCCTAGTACCATCAAAATGACTGAATTTTTTGAAATTATTGAAGGACCCATGGGCATCATGGACTGCTACTTTGACTCAAACTGTAATCAACTTACCAATTGTACAATAAAAGAACCAATCAATCGAATAAATGATTCAATTCGATCTATGTTCAACAATATGACATTGGCTGAGGTAACTCTGGCATGAATCTAAAGAATAATATTATCGAAGTACTAAAAACATGTTATGACCCTGAAATTCCACTCGATTTATGGAACCTTGGGTTAATATATGAAATCAATATAGAAAATAAAAATCAATCCAAAAACAATGTGTCTATAAAAATGTCTCTCACTACACCTGGATGTAGTATGGGTCAACACATGGCAAATGATATAAAAGAGAAAGTTTCAAAGCTCAATCAAATAAATGAGGTTGAAGTGGCAATTACATTTGACCCTCCTTGGAAACCAGAAATGATGACTAATGAAGCAAGAAAGACTCTTGGCTTTGATACAATAAATGAATCAAACAGTAATCAAAAAGTTAAAACTGAATGGGAATAAATGAATAATCAATCAATAGATAAATCTACACAACAAAAGCAAGATGAATTTAAAAATGCAACCATCACGGTTACTAAATCGGCAGTTAAACGCCTCAAGGCAGTAATGGCCTCTGATAATAAAGAAGACCATTTTCTACGAATGTCAGTTGAAGGTGGTGGGTGCTCTGGCATGACATATAAAATGGATTTTGAAAAAACAAAAGGTCCACACGATAGGGAATTTCAATCAAATGGACTTGCCATCGTTTGCGACTTGAAAAGTTGGTTATATCTCAAAGATGTAAAAATTGACTACTCTGATGATTTACTAAATGGTGGATTTAAAATACAAAACCCAAATGCAGAGCGAACATGCGGCTGCGGTACAAGTTTTTCAGCATAACTCAAAAAAAAGTACAAAATGACAAATAATCAAAAAGTAATCGACTCAAATCTTGAAAAAGATTATCAGTATGGATTTGTCACTGATATTGAATCAGAGACAATCCCTCCAGGGCTTAATGAGAATGTTATTAAAACTATATCAAGAAAAAAAGATGAACCTAAATGGCTCTTAGATTGGCGCATAAAAGCCTATAGGCATTGGCAAAAGAAAAAAAATCCCAATTGGGCAAACATTAAGTATCCTGAAATAGACTATCAGTCCATAAGTTATTTTTCTGAACCCAAAAAAAAGGAATTATCAAGTTTAGATGAGGTTGACCCTCAACTTTTGGAAACATATAATAAGCTCGGAATTCCACTTGAAGAACAAAAAATGCTATCTGGAGTCGCAGTTGATGCAGTTTTTGATAGTGTTTCTATAGCTACAACATTTAAAGAGGAATTAAAAAAAGCAGGTGTGATTTTTTGTAGCTTTTCAGAAGCAGTTCAAAATCACCCAGATTTGATTAAAAAATTTCTAGGTAGTGTTGTGCCCTATACTGATAATTATTTTGCCTCTCTAAATTCTGCTGTTTTTACTGATGGATCATTTGTCTATGTTCCCAAAGGTGTCCGCTGTCCTATGGAACTATCAACCTATTTTCGAATCAATGAAGCAAATACAGGGCAATTTGAAAGGACACTCATTATAGCTGATGAGGGTAGCCATGTTAGCTACCTCGAAGGTTGCACTGCGCCTATGAGGGATGAAAATCAATTACATGCTGCTGTTGTTGAGCTTGTTGCTCATAAAGATGCTACCATAAAATATTCTACAGTCCAAAATTGGTATCCAGGTCATCCCGATACTGGAAAAGGTGGAATATATAATTTTGTTACCAAAAGAGGAATATGCCTTGAAGAGAATTCAAGAATATCTTGGACTCAAGTTGAAACTGGATCTGCAGTTACATGGAAATACCCATCTTGTATTCTTAAGGGAGATAATTCAGTAGGAGAATTCTATTCTGTAGCTGTAACAAATAATCATCAGCAAGCCGATACGGGCACAAAAATGATTCATTTGGGTAGAAACACAAAAAGTACAATTATTTCCAAGGGAATTTCTGCTGGAAAAGGTCAACAAACCTATCGGGGTGAAGTAAAAATAATGAAAGGAGCAGATGAAGCCAGAAATTTTTCACAATGCGATTCTATACTTATAGGACCAGATTGCGGTGCCCATACTTTCCCATATATAGATGTAAGAAATCCATCTGCTCAGATGGAACATGAAGCTACAACCTCTAATATTGGAGAAGATCAACTGTTTTACTGTAACCAAAGAGGTATTTCATCAGAAGATGCCGTATCAATGATTGTTAATGGATTCTGCAAAGAAGTATTCAATGAATTACCCATGGAATTTGCCGTAGAGGCAACAAAGCTTATGGAAGTCACTTTAGAAGGTAGCGTTGGATAATCTAAAAGGATAGGTATGCTTGATATAAAAAATTTATATGCTGGAGTTGATGATAAAGAAATATTAAAAGGCATTAACTTATTCATCAAACCTGGTGAAACACATGCGGTAATGGGACGAAACGGATCAGGTAAAAGCACTTTGTCAAATCTTATTACCGGAAAAGATGGTTACAATTTATCCAAGGGTGAGATTCTTTATAAAAATGAATCAATCATTGACTGGGCCCCTGAAAAAAGAGCTTTAGAAGGAATTTTTATGTCATTCCAATACCCTGTTGTGATGCCTGGAGTGAATAACACATATTTCCTAAAAGCTGCATTAAATGCAAAATTAAAGAATGAAGGAAAGAAAGAACTCGATGCGGCTGGGTTCTTAAAGCTTGTAAAGAAAAAACTAAACGACCTAGATATGGACACTTCATATTTACAACGAGCTGTTAATGAGGGTTTTTCTGGTGGAGAAAAAAAAAGAAATGAAATATTACAGATGCTTACGCTTGAGCCCGAACTATCTATAATGGATGAAACAGACTCTGGTCTAGATATTGATGCTTTAAAAACTATAGCATCAGGAATAAATAGATATCGTAACCCCGACCGCTCATTCCTCGTTATAACTCACTACCAGCGACTATTAAAGTATATTGAACCAGATTTTGTTCATGTGCTAATAGATGGCAGGATTGTTAAATCAGGTGGGAAAGAGCTTGCTCTAGAACTAGAAAAAAAAGGATATCAGTGGCTTGAATCATGATTCCTACTTTCTTCCAACCAGAATTTTCAAAAATAATTGATAGGGAATACTTTTCAAAAAAAATCCATCCTATAAGAGAAAATGCATTTAAAAATTTTCTTAAACATGGTTTCCCTAATAGACACTGGGAAGATTGGAAATACACCAATTTATCAAAAATAAAAAAAGGAAAATTCAGATTATCTGAAATTAAAGATGCACCTAAAAAAGATATTGACGTATCTGAATTTGGATTGCAAAATTTTCACACAATTGTCATTTACAATGGCCATCTCCAAGAGAATATATCTACAATACCTGAAGGAATTAAAATCCTGTCTAATTTAGAATACCTAGAAAATAATAACTGGATGGTAGAACAGCCAGTTAAGTCATCTTTTGACTTGCTAAATACAGCATTCATGGATAGTGGAATTTCTTTAGTAGTCGATGAAAATAAAGAAATTAAAGAACCACTAAGAATATTATTTATTTCTTCTGGAAAAGAGAATATTATGGTACATCCTCGGATACATCTGGATGTCAAAAAGTCAAGTTCATTAACAGTTCTTGAACAACATGTTGGAGAATCAAACGATTATCTTTATAATGGGTCCTGGATAATTAATATAGAAAAAAATGCAAACCTCAATCATTTTAGAATTCAAAATAATTCTAAAGAGACGATAAATATTGGCAACATACACATTAGACAAAATACTTCATCAAACTATATTTTCAATCAATTTGCGCTTGGAGGATCATTGAGCAGAATAAACATATACTCTGATCTAATAGGAAATGGTGCAAATTGCTCTTTGAATGGTTTAAATCTATCAAATGGTAGTCAACATATGGATTCATATATGGTCACAAAACACCATGAAGCCCATTGCTCAAGCTCGCAAAATTTTAAATTTATTTTAAAAGATCATTCTTCAGGAGTTTTTAGCGGCCGTTCTATTGTTAATGAAAAAGCCCAAAAAACTGACTCTAACCAATCAAATAGAAATCTTTTACTGTCTAATAATGCTATAATGAACTCAAATCCTCAACTTGAAATATTTGCAGATGATGTTAAGTGTTCACATGGGTCTTCGACTGGTGCTCTAGAACCAGAAGCGATATTCTATATGCAATCCCGTGGCATAGATAAAGAGTCTGCAAAATCTCTATTGGTTCAAGGTTTTGCCTCTGAAATAATAAATGAATTCAAAGAAAATGATATGCACGAGCATATAACATTTCACTTTGATAAATGGATTAATATATGAATGTCAAAGAAGAATTAAATAACCTTAGAGAAACATTCATGCTTTTCGAAGATCCAAAAGATAAATTCGTGCAATTAATGGATATGGCAAAGCAATCTCCTGACCTAAACATTTCTGAAAAAAATGATATGAGTAAAATAAATGGATGCACTTCACAAGCCTGGGTCGTGGTAAACTCTAATAATGATGGCACTTTTACAATTAGAGCAGACTCAGATGCACTAATTGTAAAAGGGTTATTAACTATCTTAGAAATAATATTTTCCAACAAGGCTGTCGATGAAGTACTATCTACAAACAGCCAGGATATTCTTAATTCGATTGGACTTGAAAATGTGATTACAAATCAAAGAACTAATGGATTTTCTAATGCGATTGAAAAAATACATGGTCTTATAAGATGAACCAAGTTAACAAAGATGAATCAATTCGTTTACTACGTGATGTAGACGCATATATGGTTCCCTCCGGAGATGAAGTAAGATTGCTTGCGGGAAACCTCGTTAGAATAACGCAAGCATTAGGTGGTAATTATACTGTTTTGATTAATGGGAACATGGTTCAAATCAGGTCAGAAAATGCAGATGCACTGGGAATCGAACCTCCAGAGGAAAAAAGTACTCATAAATCTGGAGATATTGAAAAACAGATTTGGGATCAATTAAAGACTTGTTATGATCCTGAAATACCCGTGGATATTGTTGAACTTGGTCTTATTTATGATCTTACAATAGAAGAGGGAAACGAAGGGAAAAAAGTAAGTGTACAAATGACCTTAACTGCACCAGGATGCGGTATGGGCCCTGTAATTGCTGAAGAAGTAGATAGAAAAATCAATGCCCTCGAGGGCATTGAAAGTGTATCCGTACAATTAGTATGGGAACCTATGTGGACTCGCGATATGATGAGTGAAGCAGCACAATTAGAATTGGGTATGTACTAATGTTAGACTCAAAACAAATAAAATCAGACTTTCCAATCTTTAATAATTCAGATTTTATATATCTCGACAATGCTTCCACTACACAAAAACCACAGGATGTATTAGATGCTACTTACTCAATGTATACAAAATATAATGCAAATGTACACAGAGCGATATATGAAATTGGTAGCAAAGCCACCGAAAAATTTGAACAAGCTCGAACAAAAGTTGCATCCTTTATTAATGCTCCATCTGATCGAGAGATAATATTTACAAGCGGAACAACTGAATCCATAAACCTTCTTGCAAGAACCCTGTGCAATAATTTAAATAAAGGAGATGATATCCTTATTTCTGAAATGGAACATCACGCAAATATTGTCCCTTGGCAAATGGCATGCGAACGCACTGGAGCAAACCTTAGATATATACCAACTGATGAAAAAGGTGACCTAGACCTTACTAAAGCTGAAAAGTATTTTACACCTGCTACTAAAATTATTTCATTAACACACGTATCTAACGTTCTTGGAACGATAAATCCTATTTCTAAAATTGCAGAAATAGCACACAGTATAGGGGCAATATTTATAGTAGATGGAGCCCAAGGTGTACCGCATCAATCAGTAAACGTACAGGATTTAGGCTGCGATTTCTACACATTCTCAGGGCATAAAATGCTAGCTCCAACTGGCGTAGGTGTTTTATGGGGAAAAACAGCAATTCTTGAAAAAATGGACCCTTTCATGGGTGGTGGCGAAATGATTAATACTGTCACTTTACAATCCTCAACATGGAATGAATTGCCTTATAAATTTGAAGCGGGAACATCGGCTTTTGTTCAAGTAGTTGGACTTGGTGCAGCAATAGATTATTTATTAAAAATTGGATTGAAAAATATAACTGAGCATGAAAAAAAATTGACTAAATACTTACTCAAAAAAATGTCTAAAATAGATAATATTAATATCTTTGGAGAACCAATAAACAGATCTGGAGTAATAAGTTTCAATATTGAAGGAATTCATGCATCCGACCTCGCTCAATTTTTAAATGAATATAATATTGCAATAAGAGTAGGGCATCATTGTGCTCAGCCATTATTAAATAGTTTAAATGAAAGTTCAGTAGCACGTTTAAGTATTTATGTTTATAATGATGAATATGATATTGATAAGTTTTGTAATGCATTGACTAAAATCAAAAATTATTTTTAAATGGAAACAATAATACTCGATGATTTCCTTGATAACGGAATCATCCGCGAAAAATCATTTCGTAAGCAAGTAAATGAGCTTGATTTAAAACGATTTTCCGATAAAAAAGTTATCATAAAAGGCTGTGCGAGCGTAACTGTCCCAACTTGGGCATATCTAATACTTACCGCTCAAATTGCACAGGTTGCAAAAAATATTTACTATGGTGAACCAAGATATGCAGTGAAAATCTTTTCAAGAGAGGAAAATAAAATTGCCTAGAGAACGAGTTAGCTGGGAAAATTATTTTATGAATATTGCGCATGAGGTTTCTACTCGTTCCACGTGCAATAGAAAACATGTTGGAGCAGTAATAGTTAGAGACAAGATAATTCTTTCCACTGGTTATAACGGAAGCATCAAAGGAACTGAACACTGCGACGATATTGGCTGTGAAATGATTGATGGACATTGCGTTAGAACAACTCACGCAGAGGCTAATGCCATAGTACAATCTGCAAAAAATGGAATCAAAATCAATGAAGGAGATATCTATGTCACTGCTTCACCTTGTTATAGTTGTTTTAAACTCATCGCAAATGCGGGAATAAAAACTATATTTTACGGTGAATTTTATCGTGATAAAAAAATCATTGAACGTGCAAATGAAGTAGGTATTAAGCTAGTCAGTCTAGAAAATATGACTTAGTTTTATAAATGAATGTCCAAAAAGTAAATTATAGAAGCCCAAATGCTGCTTCCGATTTTACCAAATCATTAAAGCATACTGGATTTAGTGTAATTACTAATCATCCAATAGAAAAAAGTCTTATTGATTCAATTTATGAAGAATGGGGCAATTTTTTTAAAAATAATAAAAAATTTGATTACTTATTCGATAAGAGAAATCAAGATGGTTACTTTCCACTTGGCACAGAAAATGCTAAAGGAACATCAATAAAAGATTTAAAAGAATTTTTCCATATTTATCCATGGGGTAGATACCCGTCGGAATTAAGTGATGCTACATGGGTGCTATATGATAAATTATTAGATCTCACATCCACATTACTTAGTTGGATACAAAAAAATACCCCTGAAGATATAAAATCTCATTTTTCAATGCCGCTTCCAGAAATGATAATCGATAGCAAAACAAATTTATTAAGGATTCTCCACTACCCACCTCTAAATGGTAAAGAAGAAAAAGATGCCATAAGAGGCGCTGCGCATGAGGATATCAATCTTATTACAGTTCTTGTAGCCGGAACACAGCCCGGGCTTCAGGTCCAAGATATAAATGGATTGTGGCATGATGTGTCTTGCGACCCTGGATGTCTAGCGGTTAATACAGGTGATATGCTTCAGGAAGTATCTCAAGGATACTTCCCCTCTACAACTCATCAAATAATTAATCCTGGTAATGAAATAAAGAATAAAAGCAGATATTCCATGCCTCTTTTTTTACATCCACGTAATAATGTAAGATTATCAAAAAAGTATACAGCAAAGCAGTACCTAGAACAACGACTTCAAGAGATTGGGCTAAAGGAATAATCGTATAAAAAAAATATTACTTATATTGCTCTCTTGCATCATTCATTCTCAAGTTTATGATATTTCCATACCTGAAGATGACTCAGCAAGCTATAATTATGCAGATTTTAGATTGTGGATAAATGATTCTACGGATACCTTAAGAGGCATATACTGGTTTATGCACCCAAATAATGGCGATTCACGTAACGTAGTATATGATACTATGTATCAAAATCTAGTTAATCAGCAAGACTTCGCGCTTTTAGGGGCTCACATATTTAACATGCATATGGATTCAGGCATTGGGGATGCAGTAATAGCGGCAATGGACTCGTTCGCAATCTCATCTGGACACCAAGAAATTTCACTCATTCCATTTTTTATAAATGGGTTTTCTTGGGGTGGGCAATTTGGTTATCATTTTGCAAAGTGGATGCCTGAAAGGGTTCTTGGTCTTATCACGCAAAAAGGTGGTTACCACGACACAACAAATGCTGGGTCTGCAATTGAGATACCAACTCTGATGATTGTTGGAGAAGAAGATCTTGATTATCGTATCGAGAACTTGTCAGGAATCTTTTATGATCATAGGAATATAAATGCAAAATGGATACTGGCAATGGAACCAGGAGTTGGTCATACACAGGTAACCGATTATACTTTTTTAAATTCATTCTTCAATACTGTAACCAATCTAAGAATCATTGATAGTGTGGATACAAATGAAACAAATCAATTAAATATAATTCCTGATTCGATTGGTTGGCTTGGGAACCAAATCTCACATAGAATCGGTTCGTGGAGTTGTTATGAGGGTAATTTTGATTCATCATCCTGGTTCCCATCAAAAACAATAGGTGAACATTGGCAAAACTTTAGTACTGACCTTCCAACAGATACAAGCGTCTGCGACCTTACATTTGATAGTAGCTATGTTTTTTTTAACATTGGAATCCATGGAACAGATGATGAAACCATCTACACTGTTACTACAAATGATAGTAGTCTCATATCTCAATGTCGCTCACAGCTTGATTTACCTATTGAAGACAGAATGCTTCATATCAATGGCTACTTAAATTATGGTGACGCTGGATTTAATGACCCATGGAGTTGGCACATCATACCAAATGCATGGACACTGACAGAAATGTCGATTGGTGTTTGTAATGGCACTCCAGATGATATAGAAAATGATCTAAACTATTGGATAAGTACAGTAGGACAATTATGTAATTGGGGAAGCTATATAAAAAATGAAATTGGAAATGAACATGGTATCCTATCAAACAATAAAGAGCTTACACCAACTAAATTTATTTTACATAATCCCTATCCAAACCCATTTAATCCGATAACAACAATAAGGTTTGAAGTTGCAGAAAGTGAAAATATGAAATTGAAAATATTTGATATTAGAGGGCGGGTCGTTGAAAGATTTATTAATCAAAAAGTTGAGTCAGGTTATAACACAATAAAGTGGAATGCCTCCAATCAAAGTAGCGGACTATACTTTTTTGAGTTGACTACTAAAAACAATTACGCCACAACCAAGCTACTATTAATTAAATAATGTTAAAGTTTTTCACCTTAAACCATTTGCAACCATCTCTGCAATATCCAGTACTTTGATTTTTTCTTCATTCCCCGTTGTCTTTACACCATCTTCTAACATTATATTACAAAAATTACAAGCTGCAGCCACTGTAGTGGCCTTTGTATCAACTGCCTGATTTACACGATTTTGATTAATTCTATCACCTGTCTTTATTTCGTACCACATATTTCCACCACCTGCGCCACAACAAAAACTTTCAGATTTAGATTTTTCCATTTCTTTTATACTTCCATCTTTTAAAACCGATTGAAGGACATTCCTTGGAGCATCATATTCATTATTGTGCCGTCCTAAATAGCAAGGATCGTGGAATGTTATTTCTTCATCGATATAAGGCTTGGGCGTGATTTTCTTATCGCTGATTAATTCATCAATGAATTGAGAATGATGGACCACATCAAGCTGGATGCCCATTTCTGCGTAATCATTTTTTAAAGTTGTAAAACAATGAGGACACTGAGTGACTATTTTCTTAAAGTTATACTGCTCAAAGGTTTCTTTGTTTTGCTCTGCCATTGTCTGGAAGAGGTATTCATTTCCGATTCTTCTTGCAGAATCACCAGTGCAAGTCTCCTCATTACCTAAACATGCATAATCAACACCTGCTTCCTTAAAAATATTAGTAACCGATTGCGATATATCTCTACCTCTCGAGTCATATGCTCCACTACATCCTGCCCAGTATAGTACCTCCACATTCTTCTTATCGCGCATCAAAGGGACATCGTGCCCCTCCATCCAATTCTCTCTATCTTTAGGCGATAGGCCCCAAGGATTACCATAGTTCTCCATTTTCTCAAAAGTTTCCATTGCATCTTTGGGAAAATTTGACTCCATCATTACCAAATCTTGTCTTGCTCTTATTATATCAAGCATTGGCTCATTTCCAACTGGACAAACCTCAACACAATATCCACATGTTGTGCAACTCCACGCAGCTTCTTCAGTTAGCATCCAATCTGTTAACGCGTTGTCTACTGATTCCCCACTGGCTAAAGCCGACATATTCTCATTTATAAAATAGCGTTTATTTATTTCAAGAGCTGATGGAGATAGCTCTTTACCAGTTTCATAAGCAGGGCATGCATCTTGACATCTACTACATTGTATACAAGCATAAGCATCAAGTAATTGCGTCTGAGGAAGGTGTTGTAATTGAGAGGCACCAAACTGTTCTAAGTTTTCATCTTCAAAATCAATAGTCTCAATTGCAGCCATTGATTTACGATTTACAGATGCCATAATATTTAATGGTCCCATAAAAATATGTGCATGTTTAGAAAATGGGAAATAAGGCAAAAAAGCAAGAATAAGACCTAATGCCAACCACCAAGTTAAATGCTCGAAGAAATGTAATTTGTCAACTGGCAAACCTAACCATAATCTCGCAACTAAATTTGCAGCTGGTTGACTACTATCAGGACCAGAAAGTGCTATTTCAAAACTAGCTGATAAAAACCTTGATCCTATATGAATAATAATGAACGAACCAACAAGAAGCGAATCAAGGAGCATACCACTTTTTGCTTTCTCGGATAACATCACAGGTTCATCTATAACGAGCCTAGAATCATTAAGTAAGAACCGACGCAATAAAAAGTAAAATACACCAAGTAATACCAAAACACTAAATATATCCACAAAAAATCTATATACATCACCAATTAAACTTTCAGGAAAAAATTTAAAGTTGGGTACAAATCCATATATTACATCAATAACATTTACAGCCAAATATAAAGAGAACCCCCAAGCGACTAATGCATGTATAAATCCTACTAATGGGCGTGTTTTAAAAAGTGTATTTTGACCAAAGAATGCAGCAAAGCCAAATTTCCAATTTTTGAAAATTTGCGACCAAACTAGTGGCTGGGTTCCAGTCATTATAACACGGAACATTTTACCAAATGTAATATATGAGACACTCAAAGAACTGAGCGCTAAAATTATAAATGCTATTTTTTCAAAATTGGATAGCAATGATCAGGATTAATCTAGAGCTTCAGTGAGTTTTGGAAGGATCTCCAATACATCACCTACTACTGCATAATCTGCAATTTCAAAAATTGGTGCGTCAGGATCTTTATTAATGGCAACAACATTCTTTGAGCCTTTCATACCAACAACATGTTGAATGGCACCTGAAATACCTAAAGATAGGTAAAGTTTTGGCGCTACATTACTCCCTGAGCTACCTACTTGCCTAAAAGACTCTATCCATCCTGAGTCAACAACAGGTCTACTCGCTGATACCTCTGCGCCCATTCTTTTCGCAAGTTCAAAAGCGAGAGGAAGATTTTCCTCTTTCTCCATTCCTCTACCAACAGATACCAAAAGTTCTGCACTTTCTAAATCAACATCTCCTTGGGCTTCTTGAAAAGGATTTTCTGATACAGAGCGTACAGCATCTGTATCTAGATCAACCTCAAAAACTTCTCCAGAACATGATCCATGCTTTAGATCTTCTTCACTAAATGCCGCTGATTGAAAACTCAAAATCAATTGACTTGATGATGACGATATCTCAGCATTTAATTTCGCATTAAGAATTTGTTTTACAAATTTTTTGTCTGATAGACTAATAATATCCGGTATGAATGGTATGCCTAGCTTTGCGCTGACCCGAGGCATGAAGTCCCTAGTTTGGTAGGTATGACCTGCAATAACTATATTTGATGAGAGCGATTCAACTGTCTGTTTTATAACCTCAGAATATCCGTCAGCACTGTATTTGGATACTAATTCATGATTGACTATCAATACCTTTTCAAGGTCATAGGTACATAGTTCTTCTCTAATTGAATCTAGGTCTTCTCCCATAATTAAAACAGAAACTGAATCACCTAACTTTTGAGCCCCTGCAATTGCTTCCTTGCTTAAACGATGAAGCATACCTTGATTATGTTCTAAAACCACTAAAATATTCATAAACTAAACAACCTTAATCTCTGATTTTAAAATTTCAACAATGCGTTCAACAGTTTTGTCTACTGGTCCATCAATGACCTCCGTTTTCTTGGAGGCTTTTGGAATATAAATATTTTCTATTAACTGATTTTTTGTTCTACTTGTTAATTCCGATGTAGAAACAATCCTTATTTCTTTTTTCTTGGCACCCATAATACCTTTTAATGATGGATATCGTGGTGTGTTCAAACCTGATTGTATGCTAATTGATGCGGGAAGTGGTAATTGCACCCACTGAAACCATCCAGACTCTAGTTCTCTTTTAATTTTTATATCTTGATTCATGACATTTGTCTCAACAACTAAAGTCGCAGTTGGTAAGCCTAACATCTCACCTATTAATATACCTGTTTGGCCCATACCGGTATCATCAGACTGTAGACCCGTTAGAATTAGGTCACAATTTTCTTCTTTTAAGACATCTGCAAAACGTTGGGCTATTATTAAGGGGTCAATCTCTATTTGGCTCTCTTCTTCAATGTGAATTCCCCTATCTGCACCTTTGGCAAGACCTTCACGGATGACTTTCTGAACTCGCGAGGGCCCCATACTAAGAACAATAACCTCACCACCTTCTTGCCTCTCCTTAATTAAAAGGGCTTCTTCTAAAGCAAAATTATCAGGAGGGTTCATCACAAATGTAGCGGAAGACTCATCAATCCAATTATGTGAATCATTTATGGGCAGCGCTGATTCTGAACCTGGGACTTGTTTTATTAGTACTGCGATTTTCATTTTTTAATATACAGTGATTATTTTTAACTAATTTATGACCTTAATTTAAACGGCAAAAAGTTATACACCAACTATCATGAATCAAATTTGGACTAGAGTCATTGTAGAGTTTAGTTTTATTATAGGGAGTATTCTAACTCTCTACTGTTTATACATGCTCTGGGCCAGAAGAAGTTATAAAAAGGCAAAAAAACCAAAGTCATGAAAATCCTTTGAGTTTAGGTAAATCCTGTTTTAGTTTCTAATGGTTAAGGGTTACTCAATCCTTAAACTCTTTCTTTATTAACGAAATAAATGGAGCAAATTGATATGAAAAAAATGTTAAAATTTTTATATATCGCAACTTTTTTAACCGGTCTTATGCAGGCACAGTCCATTCAAGGGAATGTAAATTGTGTTGGCGCGATTGTAGAGTACACCTACGTAACAAGAGCCATAGAAAGTCCAGAAGACACATTAAATGGTGCATCATATTCTGTGACTGGTTCATGGCCTAGCTCTGCTGCCGCGGCTGCTGGACAAGGATACACACATACCTTAAAATCGTATGAAATTGGCGATACAGTTACTACACAGTTGGTCCCTTTAATAAATCCGACTCTTCTTCAACTCGCTGGTGTAGCAATGGATGTAGACCTAAATGATGATGGAACATTTACCATTAATGAAGGTAGCACCTATCCAACAACAGAAGCTGATAATTGTTCAACTTACGCAACTGTTCCTGCTGTAAGTGAAAATGGAACATGGACCAGTACACCTGGCTTCACCCACCCAGATGATCCATTAAAATACTCAATGGGCTGGGGTATATCATTATCTTCAGTTTTTGCACAATTCGCAGCAGCTGACCTTGTAAATGGAACATATGGAACTGATTATGGAGTCGGTACAGACATGGAAGATTGGGGAATGGTTACAGCTACTTATACTGATGAAGAACACACCACACCGAGTGAATTAGAAATTTATTGGGAAGCTAACGATGGTGTATCATCGGGGCTTGGAGTTAATGATGATGGCCAATTAAGTGATTTTGTAGGTGTTCCAGTTTCACCAGCTGATACTGTTACTATAGCTAATATGGAAGCATACTTGATGTATGTTCACTCTGATACCAATCTCTGGTACAATCTTGGTTGGACTGGAAGCGACGATGATTTCTTCCCAATTTTAGGCGGACTAGGACATCCTATAGACCCAAATAATCCTGATAGCTATGAAGTGGATTTATTTACTGGAGACACCATACCAGCAGGCCTTGTAACTGTAAATCATGGTTACCTTTTCGATCCAGCTGCAGATGATGGAATACCTTTTAGTGGGGATGAGCCTCTAGCTCCTACAGGATACTTTTTTACATACAATTTCCTAGAAGCCAACCAAGTATTTTCAGGTGTATTTGATGCGGTACTAGCTGCTACTGGAGATTTGCAAACCGCCTTAACTGCTGCCGCTGATTCTGTTGCTTTCATCTATGTTGACTCGGAAACTTCTGCTGCAATTGGTGCAAACGTAGGTCAAACATTATACGATGAATATGTTGCTTGCGTTGGCGCAGGTACTGATTCTGAGATTTGCTCTGGATTATTTGCAAAAGGTCCTACCTATACGCTAGTTGGTGTTCAAACAGCATGTGACTATGAGTGTGGAGTAGATGATTCTGGATGGGATTTTGATGAAGAGTATTATACAGGAAGACTTGTTTTCGAAGTTGATAATAATTGCATTCCTGATAATACTACTCAAAGAGTGAATACTTTTTGGGTATATACTGGAACAACTGAAGTTGATGAAGATGCTCCTGTTGCTGAAGAGTTTACATTATATGGTAATTATCCAAACCCATTCAATCCTGAAACAAAAATAAGATTTGCTACTGAAAGATTCTCAGATGTTAAAGTAACAATCTACTCTGTTTTAGGAGAAGTTGTCTCTATAGCACATGAAGGTCAATTAGCATCAGGAACTTACGATATCACCTGGCATGGTAAAGATTCAAGAGGAAATAAAGTACCTAGTGGTGTCTATTTCTATGAAATAAAATCTGATGATAGAATCCAACAAGGGAAAATGTTACTATTAAAATAGAATAGTATTCATAAATCAATATCTATGAACTTATCAAACAGCCTCGTTATTCGAGGCTGTTTGATTATTTAAAAATTTTATGAAATTACTTTACCTAAATTTTCTTATCTTTTCATCAATTGCTCTTGCTCAAACTGGTTCAATTAGGGGCAAGGTTCTAGACTCGACAAATGATTCACCACTGATTGGTGCCAATGTTGTCATAAAAAATACAACAAAAGGTTCAGCAACAGATGTTGAAGGAAAATTTGAGATTAACAATCTAGATCCCGGGCAATACACATTGATGGTTTCTTACATTGGATACAAAAATTACGAAGAAAGCTTCAAAATTAATCAAAACCAAAATCTTGAAAAGAATCTTTTATTAAAACCTGAAGCTATTGAGATGGAAACTTATGTTGTAACTGCATCCCGTAGAAGAGAACGGGTAGAAGATGCTCCTGCTGCTATATCTGTAATTTCAAAAACAGAAATTAGAAGAGAAAGCAATACAAACCTTGGTGATTATTTGAAAGGTACTAAGGGAATAGACTTCACTCAATCAGGAATAGATAGCTACAATATGACGGCAAGAGGTTTTAATTCTTCATTTAGTTCACGTTTATTAACATTGACTGATGGAAGAATGGCTAATGTTCCCTCTTTAAGATTAACTGCCTATAATGTGATTCCCGTATCTTTTGAGGATGTTGAACAAATCGAAGTTGTTTTGGGGCCCTCATCTGCACTATATGGACCAAATGCGCATAGTGGGGTTTTAAATATTGTCACATCCTCTCCTTTAAGATCTACTGGTACGAGCATCAATATCCAAGGCGGATTATTAAACCAAACAGATACAGATCTTTTAAAAAAATTAACATTTAGAACTGCCCATAAGTTTGGCAATGTTGGTATAAAACTTTCTGGAGTTGCTTTATCTGGTCAGGATTGGACCCATTACAATAATGATGAATTTGAGGGGCACGATCCAGCTTTTATAGGAAGACCAAATTTAAAACATGACAGATTAGATAAGGGCGGTCAACTTGCTCCATCAAGCGATAATAATCCAATCTTCTCCGCCGAAATGATAGACCATGTCCCTGGATCTGATGAATCATGGGTTGGTTACTATTGGGGTGATTATATTTCTGAAGCTGGTGGAGAAGAAGGGTCACCTGTGATTACACAGACAATGATTGATGAAGCCTCAGAAGACATCTTTAATAGATTCACACTTTCAAATGGAATGACCTTATGGTATGTAACCCAAGATAAACTAGGCAAAATTTATGCAGATGGAATCGATAACAATGGTGATGGTGCAATTGACGAACAAATAGACATTGGTATTGATGACGAAGAAGAAGCATGGGTTGATGGGATTGATAATGATGGGGACGGTATTATTGATGAGAGGGACGAACTGGCGAGCTCATGGCTTGATCGTTTTGGCACCAAGACAGATTTACAATATTTAGATTCAACAACAACAATTTTTTCAAATCCTGATTCAACATGGAGTATTATTGATCCATTCCACAAATTTGGTTTTGGAGATTACACTTACGATTCTAATGGAAACTTAGTCTTTGATACCAATGATAATGGTATTTATAGTGATAGCTGGGGTTCAGATGGTCTTGATAATGATAATGATTGGGGACTGTATAAAGACAACTTAGGAAATGCTTTTGATACCCCCTATGAGCCCTTTACCGATTTAAATGGTAACGGCATATATGACAGCGACGTTGCAGAGGGATATGCAGATATTCTTGGTAATTTGGTTTTATTAGACTTTGGACTTGACGGGATACCGGCTGATGACATCAATGGCGATGGCGACTATGATGATGAAGGAGAAATTGCTCCTGATTACGGAGAAGGAAATGGTGTCTGGGATGGAGAGACTTATGAGAACTTGAATGGAAATAATCAGTGGGATATTTTTGAAAATAATGATTTAGATGGAAATGGTGAGCCAAGTAGAGGCGAAAACGGGGTCGATGAATTTGATGAGAGAGATTTCTCACTCAACTATGGAGGATTATCTACAAAATACAAAGATGCTAATGATGATGGGATTGATGATTATCCAGAGTTTAACGTTCGAAACTATAGATATGATTTACGAATTGATTGGGAACCTAATTCAGATTTCTCACTCAATTTCTCTCATGGGTTTGCCTGGGCAAAGAATATCAATATAACTGGCATAGCACGTTATCTTGCTGATGGTTGGGTCTACAGGTACTACCAAAGTAGACTTAGATGGAAAAATTTATTTCTACAATCTTATTTAAATACTAGCTACTCTGGGGATCCAAGCCGGCCTACAAGAAATCTTGCTACTGGTAGTTTTATATATGATCGTTCCAAAAAGTTCAGTCTCCAATTACAACATCTTAACGAATGGAGAGATGGAGATATACGATTCGTATGGGGACTAGACTATTTTCTAACATTACCTGATACGCGTGGAACTATATTATCTGATAAAAGTCTAAGTGATAAACGCGATAATAATGGCAATGGAGAATCGGGATCACCATATATTTTCGATGATAAAAACGATAATACTTGGCATGATGATGGTGAAAGATATACACGATGGGATACTACTTCAGCATCTGATAATGTTTACGGTGCTATTTCAGATGGTTTAGATAACGATGGCGATAGCGATGACTTTGAAGATCTTAACCAAAATGGTATCCCAGATTTTGTTGACTCTAATGGAAATGGTACCTATGAATCGGGTGATATGATTGAACCAGGTGTTCAGTGGGTAGGTGGTCAAACTTTTTATGTATTTGCCGATGGAATTGATAATGACGGAGATGGTACAATCGATGAGAATATAGATGAAGGTATTGATGAAGCATCTGAAGACAATCGATATACTGTAAATGAGTTAGGTGCATATTATCAGTTTAATTGGAAAATCAACGATAAATGGGAATTTATTCAAGCCACTCGACTTGATGTTCACGATCGACTAACAAATTTAATAGAGTTCAATAATCAAGGATATGGCATGGGTTACAGCCCTTTTGACTGGGACTTCGATCTTACAAAAAAAGATGGTTTACAAATATCACCAAAGATTGGTATTGTACATAGGCCCAAAGAGAATCAAAATTTTAGACTGACCTGGGCAAGGGCATTTAATACCCCAACCAACCAGGCATTATTTCTAGATCTCTTTGTCACACGGGTCTCTGTCTTTAAAGTATATGCTCAAGGCGCAGATGGGGGTTATGTATTTCCTAGAGACTCTCTAGGGAATCCCTACTACTACATACCAACCGAAGGAATTTATGAACCAGTAGATACGAGTAACTCTATTTACTTTTATCCATCTACAGATCCAAAGATTGAAGGATTTTTTGGAAGAGAAGTAAATGACCTACCAGAGATTAAACCAGAGATAGTGAATTCTTGGGAATTTGGTTACAAAGGTAGATTGAGTAGTAGATTTTTTGGCACTCTAGATGTTTATACTAGTCATTATAGTAGTTTTGTTAGCCCCGTAACTTTTATAACACCAATTGTAGTTGAGAAAACAGTACTTGAACAAGACTATGATGGAGATGGGCTTATAAACACCATCGAAGATATTGCCGACAACAATATTATTGATCAAGAAGACTATGATGAATCTTTCGATAATTGGAGAGGAGGATTAAAAGGTGTTACAGCAATGGATACAATAACTGGATATACACCTCCTGTTGTAGTTGGATATATAAACTATGGTGAAGTCGATATGTGGGGATTTGATGCAAGTTTAACTGCTCTTCTGAACTTAGAATGGTCCATTGATGCAAATTATTCTTATTTAGGAATGAATGAATTTTTAAATCCTATTACAAATGCAATGGACCCTATAAATGCTCCAAAACATAAACTTGGTATGAAGCTACAATATAATTCTAGAAAACTACCGATAACTGGATCTATAAATGCTAGATATGTTGATGGTTTTAAATGGTCATCTGGAATCTATTTTGGAAACATCAGACCCTATACATTATTTGATATCCATGCAGGGTATGAGATAAATAAATTTCTTAAGGCTAACTTTACTATTACGAATCTACTAGATCATCGTCACACAGAGATAATTGGAGGACCTGCAATTGGCAGGACTGTGCTTTTAAGATTACAAACCAATTTTTAATTAGATTCTTATTTATATTATTTAAAAAAAGCATCTAAGATTGAATGAGTATCTATAGATATTTTTAAATTCATTCATGATATTGCCCTGCCAAATAAAATTAGTTGCCTATTTTAAGAAAATAATATCATTATAATGTCTAATCTAAAAATCAAGAATAATCGTCTAATTCAACATACTAGTGTAGATTATCCCATAATATGTGGTGCAATGTATCCCTGCTCTAACCCAGAACTTATCGCTGCAGCCTCAAATGGTGGTGGCATGGCTATCATACAACCTGTTAGCCTTACCTATGTTCATAATTATGATTTAAGAGATGGAATTAAATATATACGCTCTCTTACTGATAAACCTATCGGATTCAATGCTCTCATTGAAAAAGGAAGTAAAAAATATATTAATCGCATGTCAGATTGGATTGACATTGCATTAGAGGAGAATATTCGTTTTTTTGTTACGTCACTTGGAAAGCCTGACTGGGTATGTGACAGAGTACATCAGGTTGGAGGATTTGTATATCATGATGTAACAAACCTTCACTGGGCCAAAAAAGGTCAAGATTGTGGAGTAGATGGACTCATATGTGTCAATAATAGAGCAGGAGGTCATTTAGGCTCAGATTCAATGGAGATTATGTTCAAAGAGCTTAAAAAATTAGAGTTGCCTCTAATTTGCGCTGGAGGTATCGGTAGTGAAATAGAATTACACAAAGCAATTGCAACAGGATATGATGGTGTGCAAATGGGCACAAGGTTTATTGCAACTCTTGAGTGCGATACATCAAATGAATGGAAAAATGCAATCGTTGATTCATCAGATAATGATATAGTCTCCACAACTAGATTAACTGGCGTTCCTGTTTCAGTTATTAAATCAAAAAATTATCAAAATACTAACCATTGGATTATTGAGAAACTTCTCAAAAGTAAATACAAGCATTATATTCGAATGCTTTTAAATCTAAATTCTTTCTTTCAATTAAAATATTTGTCAAAAAATAATAAAAAGAAAGAATATTTTTCAGCCGGAAAAAGCGTTAAAACAGTAAAGAGTATTGAATCAGCTACAATAATTATGCAACGACTTGGTAAATCACTACAGAAATCAAAAAATATTTAGGTCAAAATAAATGAAAGAAAAAAAAAGTGTTAGAATTGGATGCGCCTCTGGATTTTGGGGTGACACATCTACTGCTGCTAAGCAACTTGTTGAGAAAGGAAAGATTGATTATCTTGTTTTCGATTTTTTAGCAGAAGTAACTATGTCTATTTTAGCACGAGCTAAAATGAAAGATTCTAAAATGGGATATGCCACTGATTTTATAAATCAAATATCACCGCTCATCAAAACAATAAAAGATAAAAATATAAAAGTTTTATCTAATGCAGGAGGCATAAATCCTATCGAATGTAAAAATGTTCTTGAAAAAATAGCTAAAAAATCAAAAATATCTTTAAACATAGCTACCGTTATTGGAGATGACCTTACAACAAAAATTCCAAAACTAAAAAGTCTTGGAATACTAGAAATGGAAGATAATTCTAAATTACCAGAGTCTTATTTAAGTGTGAATGCATACTTAGGCGCGCCAGCAATTGTAGAAGCTTTAAATCGCGGTGCAGATATAGTCATCACTGGACGCTGTGTCGATAGCGCTTTAGTTCTAGCGCCATTAATGCATGACTTTAAATGGACAGATTCCGATTATAACCTACTTGCTAGTGGTAGCCTAGCCGGACATATCATAGAATGTGGTGCTCAATGCACAGGAGGGAATTTTACAGATTGGGAAACAGTTAAGGGATTTGATGACATGGGATTCCCAATTGTAGAAGTTAAAGAAAATGGTGATTTTCTTGTCACCAAACCTGAAAATACTGGTGGAATTATTAACTTTGGTACTGTTGCTGAACAACTCTTATATGAGATTGGAAATCCATCAGAATATTTTCTGCCTGATGTAGTTTGCGATTTTACTCAAGTCACTATTAAAGAAGTTGAGCAAAATAAAGTTTTGGTAACTGGCGCATCTGGAACTGCTCCAACCAATCAGTATAAAGTATCATTAACATATAAAAA
>Ga0066856_10000122_pt1 | contig 25089 bp, 23 predicted proteins | sample ETNtaG_5_FD_65605 | JGI IMG/M metagenome (GOLD analysis project Ga0066856, IMG submission 65605) | Marine microbial and viral communities from oxygen minimum zone, Eastern Pacific Ocean - ETNP201406SV205 | ecosystem: Environmental > Aquatic > Marine > Oceanic | place: Pacific Ocean: Eastern...
CATTCTCCCCTCAGGAATCACTTGGTCATAGGTGTCGAGGGTGGCTTCACAGTGCAAACACCAAGGGGCTGAAAAATAAGCGACATAGGGTAAAAGAGCCAAGGACGACTTGTTGTAATTCTGCCCGTCATGGGCTGTAGCGGCCCAGTTAGGAACCTGTTGGGCTTCCAACATAGGGATTGGCTCCTCTTCAATCGGAGGAGTGACTTCTGCCTCTTGAGATACACAACCTGAGAGGAGCAAGCTCAGAGTGAAAAGCATGGTAAACTGACGTGAACGAGACATAGGTTCACAATCCATCATCGGCCATGTTGTCCCAGAAACCATCTTGTGGAGAATCAACAAGTTCTGCATCCAAAATAACGGCGTCTTTGTACATGTTAAGCGGTTCTTCACTGCGCCCCCGAAGCAGAATCACGGGGACGGCTACCACCAACAAGAGAACCAATGAAATGGATACAACCTTCACGGCTGATTCTGCAAAGGAATTGCTCTGTGCAGTATCTTCGGGTGGATTACGAATCACACCATCCGGGTCCGCTACCCCAATCATTTCCATTGAGATGATTTTAGCTTCATAAACCGGCCTTCCCCCAGACGCAAACGGGTTGTCCAAATCGGTTCCTGTGGGCTCATCCGATGTTGGAGTCTCCGCAATGGCTCTGATATGTGTCATTCCATCCCTAACAATTCCGAAGGTAGCATAGCCTTCATCATCACGATTCTCAGTGTCTAAATTGTGTGCTTCCGTTTCTGCAATGTACCACTGCGCATCTGCTGAATCAGGGTCTTGACTGCGGGCCATTCCTAGGGCGCCGTCTACATGGGAAAGGTTCTCATTAAGTTCCAAAGGAATCGTTTCTCCAGTTCCTCCACTCCCGCAAGACGGGTTCGTTGCAGGATAGAAGACAATGGTTTTGCACGTGGGGTCACCGGATTGAGTCACGAAGTCATTGATGACACGATGAAAGAAAATTCCATCGTAGAGTCCCGATTCAACATGAGAAATCATGTTGTCCGTTGTGATTGGAGCCCACTGTTCAAACAATTCAATGATGATGATACCGTCGCTCTGCCCACTCCCATGTCCTTCAGAATAGGTGACCTGAAGTTCAATAATGGCATTGCCAGTGTACGACTTCATCATGGGGGAGTCTTCAGTATCCGGGCGGTCTTCCCAAAGGGTTGGGTCCAGGCCATTGCTACGCCAAAGCGGCTCGGCTTCCTGCGCGCTGATGGTCGAAGGCACCATAACGGTCAGAAACAAGCCAACCATCAGCAACGATCGTATCACCGTCGGGCGACTCATGGGTATCGCAGTACCATCTCCCCCATGAATCGTGCGGGTACAATGAACAACAATACGATACGAAATGATTCCATTGGTTGAATCCTACAGACTTCTTGAACAAACGCATCAAAGCGTCATCCTCTTGAGAATGAACTGACTCGTCGCACCATGAGCGCAGATGCAGATGCTGTCAGTGTCGGTTTGGAGCTCGAAGCCATACTCGTTGACGAGATGCCGTCAGACGATGCCCCGTTTGACCCCGTTGAAGGAAAAGGCCGACGTCAACTCAACATTTCAGCGGGTGCAACCATCGCCGTTTCCATCGTATTTTTGATGCTGGCAATAAACATCAGCACAAACCTTACTGAATCGGCCAAAAATAACGGTTCATTTGAAGGCGATTGGTGGGACACACCGCTCCATCTCCGCCATACAATGGACCTTCCGATGGACACTCTTAGGGCCCAGTTGCCGGTGAATGGAACATACGAAGCACTTCCTTACGAAGAGCATTTCATTGAGGTTGATTTACCTGCGAGTGAACAGGATGCAGGATTTCCCGGAGATGCGTTGATGCATGTTGCCTTGTGGCTTCCCGATGTTCCCGAAGGTGAGAAAATACCGGTTATCATGACCATTCACCCTTACTATGACTTTGGAGGCGAAGGAGTGGTAGGAGACGATTCATCTCCTAACACCGTTCCAGATGGCGGAGTTGGAAAATGGGTCTACGATACCTTTGTTCCTCACGGTTACGCATTGGCACAAGCCTCCACCTTTGGAACAGGTCAATCTACACATTGCCAAGATGTCAAAGGACTCGGGGAACAAACAGGCATCCAGGCTGTTGTTGACTGGTTGGGTGAGCAGGAATGGTCCAATGGAAACGTAGGGCTCATGGGCAAATCGTATGCGGGAACAACCAATTGGGAGGCAGCACAACAGCCCTCTGAACATCTGAAAACAATTGTACCTATCTCAGGCTCCATCGGTGTTCAAGAGATGTTCTATCGCAACGGTTCATCTGAATCAAGAGCCATGCTCTATGACGCCCTGTACGAGGGAGCAACCACAGACGGCACCACCGATGACATGAGAATGTGCAGCGATGATCTCATTGGCCCACTCAATCCATTTTCAACATGGGCTGGAGCTGAATTTGGCGGGGCACAGTGGAACGATTACTGGGACGAACGACGGCACCTTCCTGATGTACTTGCAAATTATCAAGGAAGCGTGTATCTGGTCTGGGGCCTTCAAGATTGGAACGTTGACCCCTATCATGCATTCCCTACCTATCAATTGCTACGTGATGCAGGAATTAATGCCCGAGCGATTTCAGGACAATGGGCTCACAATTATCCCGATCAGCCTGACCGACACAATGAACTCTCTTCGGGTTACGGTAGAGAAGCCTATCCAAACATGAGCAGGATGGATTGGGCGGTAGAACTCTTTGCTTGGTTCAACTATTATCTGAAGGATATTGGAGAGGAACCTGAGCCAATGGTCCAAATCCAAACCAATGACGGACAATGGCACGTCGAAGAAACTTGGCCACCAGAAGACATGTCGTGGTGGCCTGTTGCTTTGGATTCCGCTGAAGGTTCCGGGGGAACTGTCAATGCGAACAATCAGCGCTCATTCCAACTTCCATCTTTAGAAGAGGCCATTCACATTTCAGGGATGCCTACGCTTCACCTTTCAGTCAACACTCTTGCATGTCAAGGAGGACAAATCTTTGCTACAATGTACGGTGATGGGTTGCGGTTGGGTCATGCGACAATGGATGTAAGATATCGTGACGGAGGACATGAAGCCAAACCTGCACTGCCGTTCCAATCCTACACCATGTTAATGGAATTCAATCCGATGGATGTCATGCTTACCGAGGGAACGCAAATCGAGGTCGTTCTAACTGAAAACGGAGAAGATTATCTGTCAAGTCCATGTGCAGCAGTTGGCCTCAATGTCAATTTCGATGCCTCATCTACACTCAGCCTGCCTTTGATTGACCGTCCAATAGACGATGATCGATGGTTCCTCGCCCCACCTTGGTGGGAACAACAACCCATCCCTGAATGAGGTGCTTGAATGCGAATCCTCGCCTTCGAAGACATGTACGATATCCATGAAATGCTTGTTTCTGCAGGAATTGATACCAAGCCATTCGTTTTTGAGCAACGATGGAATTCAACGGATGCGTTGGAACACATCAGAAACTTCAGACCAAATATTCTGCTCCTTGACCACTACATGCCTCCAATAAGCGGTTATGAAGTACTTACTCAATTGCTTGATTCCGATGTTCCACGACCGGATACAATTGTTGCAATGTCAAGTGAACCATCAAAAAATCAGGCCATGGTTGAACGCGGCGCCAACCACGGAATCGTGAAATTCAAGGTGACCGAATTGGATATTTGGAGCGGTCATTCTTCGTCGTAAGGTTGCCAATCGGCTTGACCTTCCTCACGATACCACCAGTAACCGTCTTCATCTTCAAACCACTCAACGCCGTCCTCGTCAATGGAATAGTTTCCATCGTCCTCGTCTTCGTATTCTTCTTCGATGATTTCTTCAACTTCTTCAGCAGCACTTGGATTCGCTAGCCCAGATTCTTCTGCAATTCTACGCTTTGCGTCGTCAACATCAGATTCTGCACCTCCAAACACACGGTTTGTGGTTCTGATCTCCGCTTGGTGATCTCCTTGGCGTATCGCATTATCGGACTCTTGGTAGAAGTCTTCAGTCATCTTTTCACGGAATTCATCGAACTCTTCTTTTCCAAAACTTCCTATGAATTCATCGCCTTTCGCTTTCATTAGGTCATCCAAATTAACCCGCTTGCCCATGTTCAATTCCGGAGCGTCAGGAACGTCTCCTGCGTAAAATGAGTCTTCTTCGGTTCCTAGTTTTCCAAAGACACGCCCCTCTGGGTCTGATTCCTCAATCGCCTCAATAATGAGGTCGTGTTCTTCTTCATCAATGTCTTCAGCTTCGTACAAATCGCCCGCTTGATCGACAAGAGATTCAAGTTGAGAGGCCAATTCATCCCCATCATCATCAAATTGGTCAACCAATTTGTCAACCTGTTTCAACAGCTTTTCGTAAGGGCTACCGGTGATGGCCCCGAGAAATCGGCCAAACCCGCCTTTTTTCTTCGCCATGGTAAGCCCTTGACTCCACCCTTCTTCAAAGATTGGCCTCGTCGGACCCTTGATGATGAACCGCCACTTGGGCTGTATATGGTGGAGGATTGGCTGGAGACTTTGATGAGGTCTTACAACCATGATTCATATGAACAGCGCAGCGGTTATATGGCTCAAGTCCACCTTCCTGGTTCGGTATTCCAGTCGTTGGTTTGGTGGGCATTACAGTCGCTTCCAGACGAAATCTTGGTAGGGATTGATATCAATCCGAACATGCCCCATCAACCGGAAGTTGATGACTACTTTTCAGGTGAAGAGGTCCATGGAAACTTGTTCCAAGGTCAAGGCTATGTCATCAGCGAAGCACATATCGTTAACAGAGGAGATTCATATTCTGTCCACCATTTGCCAGAAGATTGGACCGACGACATGTTCTCAACAGAACGTGGTTCACGGGCGGGCCGTTTTACTCATTGGCTCCACACCCATCCAAATGCTCCAGCCATACCGAGTGGACCCGATGCCGATGCCGCGCAAGAGACATCCGGGATCGACATGATTCTAGGACTCCGATTTTCACCTGAAGGCCCTTTACCTTGGTTTGACGACGTTGAAGGAACGCGACGGAGCATGAAGGCAACAACAAAAGAAGCCCCAAGAAAGCGTTCTTTTTTTGCCCGTCATCGCCTTCCTGTTCTGGGCAAAGCTCCAAGCGGGCACAGTATCCATGAACTGCAATTGATTGGATTCCACAAGTCAGGACACGGGATTAACATCGTCTTTGTTGATGAGGACGGGTGGCCTTATGGGTGGGACTCAAACATGAAATGCCTGAAATCAAATCAAGCATAACTCAAACGGTTGTAAGGAGTGCGTGCAGTTCAAGCAAACGGTCTGGATTGACTCCGAGATCACTTTGTCCAAGCCTTGATTGTGAATGAAGTTCAAAGTCCGTACCTCCACCAATGTTTTGGCTCATCTGAACGACGACATCGTCAGGGAACCTCCAAAAAGGCGTAATGGCAACCGCATGAACATAATATTCCTCGCCCTCTACCGACTGTTCAACAAGAATTCGAAGGTTGTTCTCTTCAATCCAATCCTCAAGGATGCCCAATGAAGCGTTTAAATTGACCTCGTTTCCTATAGCGAGCCCATCGTCCATTCGGAAGGATTCACCTCCTCCTAAATGTGCACAATTTTGGCTTCCCGATTCACATGAGGGCATTGTATTGAACGGAACATCAGGTGCAGCACCGATAATCCATGCTTGCACCAAAAGAAGAGGTGAAAGAAGCGCAAATACAATCAAAGCATTGCGTTTGATGTTTGAGGGTGATTCTTCAACCTCGTCAGGCTCCAATTGGCACCCCTCCTTCGGTCCATTCACGGTGTTCGTAATAAGCGAGCATGCATGCTTCTTCGTCCGACTCATCAACAAAGGAAACCATGCCAGAGGCAACGCCGCTCGTCACCGGTTCATTGCGTAAACGCCATGAAAGCAAATCCTGTTCCTTTGCGCTTTTACCTTGACGAATCCAATGGTCTACATTCCATTGGCGCGCTGCATCCCATTGTTGTTGAGCACGGTCCATGAGATCGCTCCATTCACAACCTTCTCCGGTGATCGCATTCCATGCATCGAGCATGACTTGGTCGGGTGTTGCTCCTTTCGCAAACGCACAGAGAATCATTGAATCACGAATCACGATGCTATTTTGACTGTTCACAAGCTCCCCCATCAAATCCACAGCAGAGCGATTTGGAAGTCCTGTGGGGTCTTTGTAATTCGCCCTCATGTGATTTGCACCAACATTTGACGTCATGTAAGCCATTGCGTTTCCACGCTTACCCCTCGGATCCCAAGCTGGCAAATCGAGACCTTTGCAATGTGCAGTTAAACGGGTGGTTGGGTGCCCGGTTTTCTTTTCTATCCATTCACTCATACCAACCGCACCGGCGGTGAGTGTACCAAAAAGTGTCCCATCGCCCGGTGTTGCGTGTGCCAACACGTGCAGTGCTAACGGGGGCAATTCGGGAATTCCAAACCGCCAGGGGACGATATCTCCTTTGCTAAAGGAACCAAAATCGAAAGGAGCATGGAAATGGTCTGCCCATTCATCGGGCAACCAACCGTGCTGAACCGTTTCACATACAAAGGAAAGAGCCGCTCCTGATGAAATGGTATCCAAACCAAGGCGATTGCATGCATCGTTTCCATCCATTACATCAAGACTTGAACCAATTCCGAGGTTTGAACCCAGCATCGCTAGAGTCTCATATTCAGGGCGGTCAACACGATCGATGTGTACGGGACGGCCGCGCATCTTAACCCCGTCAACCATCGGCCTATCTGCAGCCTCGCAAGCAATTGGGCAAGGAGCACAACATCCAGATTGTTTGGCGTTTGGCAATGAATCATGCCAATGTTCACCCGAGAGTTCTTGGGTTGATAGAGTCACTTCAACGGGCACATGAATTGCTCCCGCCGCTACTGCTTCGTCTGATTTCCCCCCGGGGCCGCCAGCGACCTTTAGTGCTGAAAAATCCGGCATTTGAGCATCTGTTGAGGAATAATTAGCGGTAGGCATGCGACCGTTTTCTGCCGCATATAGAGGGCCTCTGCTTGTTCCAAAACTGTAGAACGGGTCTCCCGACTTTCGACGCAAGCCCATCTCAGTGCGCTGTTTTTTTACTGCATCACCGAGATGGAATTCATTTGCATAGCGTGTTTTTGATGATGCATCTTTGCTCGCTTTCACCGTAATTGCCTTCAGTCGTTTGAATCCAAACGATGCGCCGGTGCCACCACGTCCAGCAGCCCTTCGTCCTGCAGTAAGTGGAGAAGCGAAGCGGATTCCGTGTTCACCTGCTGGACCAATGGACAAGCATTCACCGAGACCTTCTAACTGCTGTTCAACCTCCCAAGTGGTACATCCAACCAACGATGCTGCATCATGGAGACTTGCTGAATCGTCATCGATCTCAAGACGAACCCAACCATCGCTTGCCCCGGTGATGAAGAGACCGTCCCAACCAGCTTTTCTGAGATCATGTCCGATGTTTCCGCCGATGTACGTGTCGATGAAACATTCTGTAAGAGGTGAACGCGTGACAACTACTGCGCGTCCTGATGAACCGATTTTAGACGCTTGATACGGCCCGGTCATGAACAAAAGGGGTGTCGTTGGGTGAGCTGCAGTATCCATTCGCCCCGTCACAGGATGGCGCTTCGCTACCGCAGAATCATAATCCGTTGTATCCCATTCAACCAACAGTTTGGTCGCAAGTGCTTTGCCTCCCATTGTAGAAAGGCACCATTCGTGTGGGATGAATCGCTCTTCACAAGTCCCTTTGGTCAGATCGACCCATAGCACGCGCCCTGGGAAGCCATCAAACCTCCATGACTGTGCCATGAAACGAAGACGGAGTCGCCTCCTAAAAAGACTCCATCTCAAGCACTGTCTTCAATCAGTGCCACGAATGTATCTGACCTGACCGGTACGCCCCAATACAAACCGTCGTATGGAGTCACAACACAGTAGATTGTGGAACCGTTGGTGAGATTTGCACTGTAGGTGCTTGTGTTGGCCACATATGTGCCATTAACAAACCATTCAACGGTGGAATTATCCGTTCCATTTTGGGCATCTAAGAACGTGTAATTGAATGAATAAATTGAAGGTTCAGTCATGTTATCTATTACCAAAGTAACATTGCTCACTGATGGCGTTTGGTTGTCCCATTCCAATTGCGTGATGACAATTCCAGTAGGCATGTATATTGAAAATGGGCTGTTTCCGCCGGGCAGCAAACTCTCAATCGTGTCATTTCCGCCGCCCAAGGCAAGTGTAAAGCCGTTCCAAACCGCAAGATGGGCATTGGTAAACACGTCCCCTGGATTTGGATCGCCATAAACGCTCATGTTTGCGCCAAATGTGGTAGACCCAAGATTACTCATTGTTGGAACACCCGGATGGCTCCATAAGTATCCTGTTGGTGCATCTTCAACAATTCCGTATGGCATGTAAATAGCGAAAGGACTCGCTCCTCCGGGAAGTAAATCTGCGATACTATCATTTCCACCGCCGGGGAACATCGCCCCGAAGCCGTTCCAAACCGCGAGGTGTTGTTGAGTGAATACATCACCAGCAACAGGGTCTCCGAACACACTCATGTTCGTGTTAAAGGTTGTACTTCCAAGGTAAGCCATTGTGTCTATTCCGGATTGAGTCCAGAGATAGCCCGTTGGTTGGTGGCCAACAATACCTGATGGCATGTAAATTGAGAAGGGGCTGTCTCCTCCTGGTAGTAAACTCTCAATGCTGTCGTTTCCACCACCGGGGAAGGTCGCTCCGAAACCGTTCCAAATCGCAAGATGTTGCTGGGTGAACTCGTCTCCCGCAACAGGGTCACCGAACACACTCATGTTTGTGTTAAAGGTTGAACTCCCGAGATAGGCCATGGTATCAATGCCAGGTTGAGTCCAAATGAACCCAGTATGATTCCCATCTGAGGTGGCCGTATCAAGAATACTTTGAAGCCAAGCGTCCATTTCTTCTTGCCACCAGTTAGGGGAAATGTCGAATAGTTCAGCACAATCTATGTTGGCTTGGCTTGTTGGGTTGTAAAGTTCGGTTTGGTTCCCATTTCCATCAGCATAATACAAGACATGAATACAATCAACAGCGATTTTATCGCTTCCCTCATAAGAAAAATTGTCCCTATAATAATCTTGGAATCCATAACTAAACATCATCAAGAACACAACTGCAAGTGTTGCAAAATAGGGCTTGAATTCGTGACCGCCTCCTATAAATCGCCGTGATGGTAATGTTGGGAAAACATGGTGTTCCGATTTGGTATCAGCAGCAGATTCTTTTTCCGCGGCATCGTTTGAATTCAATGATTCGGCAACACTATTGGATGGCGAGGAGACCTCAATGCCATCTCCTTCCTCTGGCTGATGATACAAAACGTCTTCAAGTCGTTGAGTTTCTTCATCATAGCGTTGTTTTTGATGATGCATGATACGTTTTGTAATCTCTTCTTTTTTGCCCGATGAGGGGAGTTCCAATTCTTTAGCGAGCTCTTCCAACTCTGACTTTTTAAGAGCCATCAATTCTTTTTCAGTACGCATCACCAAATCACCCCAATTAGAAGCTTGATTGTAAACGGAATTCCAATCATGAGATTAACGCCCCAAATCATCGCGCGTTCGTTGCCTGGCCAAGACCATGAAACGCTTTTCATTTCCTCGTTTGGCTCCAGAGCATCGATGAGGTGCCGTTCCCATCCAGTTGCAAGAACAAGTCCGCACAGGACTGCTAGAACGATATCGGGGACTGGAATGATCACTTCGAGAAGCGTCGTAAATACCGCTGCAATCGCAACCATAACCCCAAGCGCTACAACGCGGAGAATTTTCTGATCTCGCTCACTTTCAATACTGATGAGGCCGAACTTAACAGCATGCAACAATGCGATAGTTGGGTAGATGAGATGAAAAGTGAATCCATCGCTAAGTGCTGTGATAATCTGAGCATTCTCATCAACAGGGAACTCCGTCATATCCCATGTCGCATATCCGGTAACATAAGCCCAATGTCGGAAAATAATCAATGCCCATATGAAGAGGATATAGCCGGAAAAGACCGTTGCGAGGCTGACAGGATGTTTCTTTCTGTAGCATTGAATGAGATGGTAAATTGAGCCGATTGCAAAGGAGCACATCATAAATGAAAAGGTGCCCAATACAAAGGTCATTTCTGCCAATGTCACCATAGCGTAATTGTATCCGGACGACGCAGCAGAATAATTCACTGTGGGAAAGGTCCACCAAGCATTGCCTGAGCCGTCCAAAAACCCAATTGAACGAAAAATCATGTTGTCCATTACCACCGCGATTGTTCCCAATGCGAAATAGCCTGAACGGCGTAGGGCAAGAGATTCTTCGCCCTTATCTTCAAGTGGTGGAGGGAACATAAGAAATCTCATTCCAACACTGAAACAGACCAAAGAAGCTGCTAAAATCATGCATAAGAGAAGCATTGAATTGTACCATGGTTCTGTATCTCCAGAAATTGCTGAACGGTCAATGTAGGCAAAGACGACTACAAGCACTCCAAGAGAACCAATCTGCCAGCCGTTTCTCAAAAACGGAATCGGAACGAGCAGCATCAAAAAGAGATGAATGTAGTAAAAATTCATTGAAGAACAATACGAAAATAATTCAACCACAAATCCACTGACATCCGGACTATCAATTGCTGTTGCTGGAGCCAATTCATGTAAGCGGCGGAGAATAAAGTACAACAGGAGCCAAATGACCAAAGAAGCCCCCATTTTGCGATCCCATGTCCTGTCATCATTCAAGGCTCTAAGATGGAAATATGAGATGAAAAGGAGAATGAACACGCTCAAAATGAGCCCGATATCGTCGAGTAAGTCAAGCCCTTCCGCCATATTTTTACATAAATCGCCGAAGTTATAATATTTTTAACTGCAATTCGAGAATGCGACGGATTTACTGTACGCCCAAGGTCGTACAGCGTTGGATTTTCATTCTCAACCATCATGCTTGAAAGGAATATATTTTGAAAACTCTGGATGCATGCTTACAGGATACGATGACGACGAGTTTCGTTTGTGTCAACCTCCCAATCAATGAGTAAATAGGAGTCGCCGTTGTAATTTCGTTCTATCACCATGCAGGAGCATCGCTCAAACAGGTATATCGAACACACCGATGAAATGACCAGCGGTCATTCTGGCGGAATCGGAGGCGCATATCCTCCAGCAACCGCTTCTTGAACGATGGTCATGTCGGAATCTACCATCATCTGCACGAGTTCTTCAAATGAGGTTCCTGGAACCCACCCGAGTTCCTTTTCCGCAAGCGCTGGGTCGCCAATCAACAAATCTACCTCCGCTGGACGGAAGAATTTGGGATTGGTTCGGACGCGAATGTTACCATCTTGGTCGGTTGCGATGGTGTCAACACCTTCACCCGACCAAGTAAGGTCCATCCCCACATGGGAAAATGCGAGTGTAATCATATCTCGGACGCTGTGAGTCCTGCCTGTTGCAACAACGTAATCTCCTGGTTTTTCCTGTTGTAACATGCGCCATTGCATCTCAACATAGTCTCCAGCAAATCCCCAATCCCGCTTTGCGTCAACGTTGCCAATCCAAAGGCATTCATCGAAACCTTGTGCGATCCGAGCAGCGGTCATGGTCACCTTTCGAGTTACGAATTCAAGACCTCGTCGTGGGCTTTCGTGGTTGAAAAGAATCCCGGTACAAGCAAACATGTCATAGGATTCACGATAATTTCTCGTGATTTCAAAGGCGAAGACTTTGGCACAACCGTACGGTGAGCGTGGATGGAAGGGTGTCATTTCAGTTTGTGGAACATCTCGTACCTTTCCGTATTGTTCAGATGAGCCTGCTTGGTAAAACCTGCAGTTTGGAGCATGCTTGCGAATGGCTTCAAGACAGCGAAGGGCGCCAAGGCCAGTGATGTCGGCCGTCATCATAGGTGAGCGCCAGGATTCGGGGACAAATGACATGGCTCCGAGATTATAGAATTCATCGGGCTGAGTTTGAGCTACAGCATTATCAATCGAATTTTGGTCGGCAAGGTCGCCGTTAAGGAGATGGAAGGTTTCGTGCTCCATCAGGTGATTAATGAGGCTCCTGCCAGAGGTTGGTTGAGATACACGACGGACCAAACCGTACACAACATATCCTTTCTCAAGGAGCAATTCAGCAAGATAAGAACCGTCTTGACCGGTTACACCAGTAATCATGGCCGTCTTTCCGCTCATATCTTCCCGTGAGCGCCTCCCTTTTTCAATCGTCGCGTCATTGTGATGACAGAAACAACTGCAAATTCCCCCAAATATGGGTGGATTTGAAAGGGGAGGAGGAGGACAGGAAACTCATGTCTCAACACGATGAGGAGGACATTTCGCCGCTGCGCGTCCTCATCGTTCGGGGTTCGTTTGCAAGTCTAGGTGGGGCTGAACGAGAATTGCTTCAACTGATGCGGGCGACCTCAATGAAATGGAAGGTTGGCTTGGCAACCTTGGAAATGACCGAGGAAGCGGAGGCTTTACTCGATGGCGCTCCAATTCAAATGTATCAACCCAAAACAGCGCATATCTGGTCACACGGTGCCCTCGCTGAAATTGTTGCACGCTCAAGTAGAGATGCTCAAAAAGCATGGAGAGACATTGAAATCCCATGGTCAGAATACGATGCAGTGCACCTTTCTGTTTGCAAAGGAACTCTCGAACTCTTGCCGTTGATTCCAGCGCAACTGCCCGTCCACTATCACTGTCTTGAACCCCCAAGATGGTTGTATGAAGATGTTCTCCATCGCAGACTGGATGGGAAACCTAAACGCCCTCTTTGGCTAACAAAACTTCTGTTTACACGTCAACGACGAAGAGACCGAGCGTTTGTGCGGCAACTGATTCAACGACCGAAATCTTCGATATCGGGAAATTCCATGTGGATTCAACGAAGGATCAAAACGGTATACAGATTGTCATCCGACCCAACAAAGGAAAACGGAGAACCGCCCCAGCGAGATGAAAGAGGTGCCCCCCTTGAGGCAACCCATCTCATGCATGTTATTGACTTGGAGCAGTGGCCTCTTGAGGCAAGTCCGGAAGAAAGAGATGCAGCGACGAAGATGGAAGCAATTGATGGACCCTATGTCGTAACCATTGGCCGTATTTCCCATGTTAAGGGGACTTGGGAAACGTTGCATTCGCTGGCTGGAACGGGTCTTTGCTTGGTTCAGGTAGGAGGCGGCGACGTTCGCGACCGCAATGCATTGATGGAAGAAGGAAAGCGGATTGGAGTTGAGGTACACTGTATGCCCCGCCTACCTCAAGTTGCTCTATGTCATCTAATACGCAATGCGCGAGCAATGGTAAGCCATGCCCACGCAGAACCCTTTGGATTAACTCCCATTGAAGCCATGGCCGTTGGAACACCCGCATTGATGGTCGATGAAGGTGGATTTCAATGCACCATGAGTTCGGTTGATTCCGGAAAATTACTCCGAAGAGACGATGAACAAGCTTGGAAGGAAGCCTATCAATCGCTTGACGACGAACCATTACGGGCTCAGTGGGCCAACACCGGAAGAACTTACGTCGAAGAACACTTTACTCTCCCTGTGCAAATCGCTGCCTTAGAACGAATGCTAACGCAGTATTAATTTCTTCATATAGAGTAAAGCAATTCATTTTGTATGAACAGCAATAGCCCAGCAAAAAATCTGCTTGTCGTAGGTGCAGGAGGCATCGGAGCAAGCTTGCTTGAGAATCTAATTCCAGCCATGAAAAGGATCTCAATGTCCTGCTCCGTCACCGTAATGGATGCAGACATCGTTGAGCCAACCAACCTCGGCCATCAAAGGTACAGTTTGGAAGATGTCGGTCTCAAAAAGGTGACTCAACTTGCTCACCGATTCAACACCGAGGGCACACCCGTTCGTGCACTTCCTGAAAATCTACGCCGTTCAGAACAACTTGAAGGCTATGATTTTGTCATCGTTTGCGTTGATAGGCCTGAACCTCGTCGTCTCGTCCACAAACTCCAAATTCCATGGATTGACCTAAGATGCTCTGGTGATGGGTGGGTTGCTCTAACATCAAAAAGCCCTGAAACTCTCATCCGAGAAATGACCCCCGACCATGAACCAAAGAGTTGTCAGGTTGATGGTGCACTGGAATCTGGTAACCTCGAGTTTGGGTTTGCTGTCGCAGCCGCAATCGGTTCACAGTGGGCGATGCAGGAATTGCGTGGACGCCCTTCTCCAACACAAACCATGGGAAGCATCACTTACGGTTCTCTTACGTTTCCGGAGGTGAAAGCATGATGGTAGAAATTCCTGAATTTGAGAACACTGGCTTGGATGAGAAAACATGGGATGAAGCATGTCTTGCAGCAAGTTCTCGCGAAGTCGGCCATCCAGATTTGCTAAAGGCGCAAGAAATGTTAGCCGCCCGAGGCCGATGGGACGGTGTTTACATCTTATCCGTTCTCGCCGGATTGGAGACTTCCGTCCTCATCGATGCAGAAAGCCAAATCTTCATCGATTGGGGTACAGCAGGCCAAGTTCAATTGCAACCCCCAGTTGGTGCGAAAAGTCCTTTCAAATTATGGGTCCATACACACCCAAACTTTGCTGCATATTGGAGCATCACCGATACAAACAGTCTTTCTTTGGGGACTGCAATCCTCGAGACTGCAATGGTATTGGGAGAGCCCGGGCCTAAATTCAGTGGTAATTCAGCCTTCAACGATGTCCTTTCAGAACCGTTCATCGCAAAGGAAGGCCCGCTTTCAAACTGGACCGATGAAGAGCCCACAACCTGGCACTCTTGGTATGCTGACAACAACATTGCTGTGGAGGTGGAAGCGTGAGTGCCCGCAGGCCCAAAGACCAAGAAGAATTCTTCAAAGCGCTTCTAGCTATTGAAAACGGACGAGGCAAAAGTATCGGCGAAGTCATTGAGGAGATTACTGGAGGTCCTGCTTCCGAAGAAACCATTGAGGCTGTTCGTAATCGCCTGCATTTGGCCCAAGAGAACGGCGAAGCTGTTGATATCGCAGCAATCGTAGAATCGCTCAACACGTTAATGACTAAATGGGTTTGAATTCACTCATTATTGTAAGTCGCTCGACGATTTTCAATGAGGGCGGAAAGGCCCTCCAAAGCATCCTTTGTGGAGAAGATGGTGTTGAGTCCGTCCAGTTCCAATTGCAATCCATCACTCAGTGTCGTTCTGGAAGTCGCATCGATCAAATCGCTTGCCATTCGTAGTCCGATCGGTGCGGTAAAGGACAAACTCTTGATTTGGCGCGAGACAGTCTTGTCGTCCATCTCAAACCCATCTGGGCATGTCCCCGTCATGAGTCCTGGCATGTTCGCGTCAGAGTAAAACGATGAAGCAAATTGTGCAACCTTAGAATCGGGGTTGGCAGGTTGCCCAGGATACTTGTTCGCAGGCTTTCCTTCAGATGCCAAAGAAGAGACACAGGAGTCAACGCCAGCCACATCTACCAAATGGGTGATCAAGCCTAAATCCATAGCGGTTTGTGCGTTCATGAAATTGCCTGCAAGAACCGCCCACCGTGCGGCAGGGATGCCACAAATTCGAGCAGGGCGTTGAGAGCCCCCAAGCCCCGGATAAATTCCGATTGATGTTTCTGGAAAACGGAACTGGGTCCTACGAGTTCCGATACGATAATCGCAAGCGAGTGCAAGTTCAAGTCCACCCCCGAGGGCTAAACCTGTAGTGAGGGCAACGGTTGTCTTAGGGGAGTTCTCAATCATTCCCAACATCGTATGCCCTCCTGCAGTGAAATCGTAAATCTCTGGAATTGCATCAGCACGGATTTTGTCTACGAAGAATTTGACATCGGCGCCCGCTACGAACGCTTTTCCTGCTCCATCAAGCACAATGGTGTGAATTGAATCGTTCGTATTGGCTGCTTCAACTGCTTGGGTGAGCTGGTCAACAACGACGACATTCAGCGCATTCATGGCTTCTGGACGATTGATGGTGATTGTTGCGATACCATCGGCAGTATGCAGGTCAACATACGAGAAATCCCATGAGTTTTCGCTTTGCTGTTTGAAAAACTCGGGAACCGCCCATCCTTGCCCCGAGAGTTCAGCATATTGTTGAGCCATACGGTGAGCATCGGCAACCCCGATTTTATTCATCAGTTCAAACGGTCCACGTGCCCATCGCAATCCAACCTTAGCGCCCCTGTCAACATCTTCCATACTGCAAATATCTTCATCAACGATTTGTGCAGCAACTCCAAACACTACACCAAGCAAACGCTCGGAGACGGCCGTGTATTGCTCATCAGAATACTCCGTATCTCCCGATACATCCCACTGGGAATTGGATTCAACCAGATCCCTGAGGTTTTGTGCTCCATTGTAACGAGGGGTGTTGAGCTGTTGTGCAAGATAATCGGTTGAGTGCAACGCTATTGGTGGCCCTGTTAGGTTCATCAAACCGAAGGGACCTAACCCGATTCGGAATGCTTTGCAGGCAATTGCATCAATCTGCGAGGCGGATGCTGCACCCTCTTGCAAAAGCAAACAGGCTTCATTGAGCCAAGGCACGAAAAAGCGGTTGACGACGAAGCCAGGTCGGTCTGCACAAACGATGACGACCTTACCCAACATTTTGCAGTATTGAACCACTTTGTCAATGGTTTCCTTGCTTGATGACTTTGCAGGAATCACTTCTACCAATCGATTCTTAGCGGGGTGATAGAAAAAGTGGAGTCCAACAAAACGATCGGGACGACCCGTTGCTTCCGCAAGTGCATTGACGGAAAGCGAAGATGTGTTGGAGGCAAGAATTGTATTTGGACCACAAACCTCATCCAAGGTTGAAAAGACGGCAGTCTTCACATCAAAATCCTCGAACACAGCTTCAATGACCAAGTCGGTATCCTTCGCAGTAGCATCCACGCCAATTACACCTGTAATTCGTCCTTGGATGTCTTCAACTTGCTGCGGTGAGAAAATCCTACGTTCAACTGCTTCAGTGAGAAAATTAGCAATAATTGTTTGGCCTCGTTCAACCCATTGTGCTTCTCTATCGACCATTTGGACATCAAATTCTTCTTGGGCGCTCTTCTGAGCAATTCCCGAGCCCATGTTCCCTGCGCCGACGACGGCTACGCGCTGAATAGGTTGCATAATGTTGCGCAATCAAACGATGCTCATGAAGATACGGATGCTTCAGGATGACGAAATCTCGTCCCAGGCTCGACTCATTTCATCATGAAAACGTTCAGGTGAAAGAAAATCCACATGTTTGATGAGTGACATGTCCGCCTTACGTGGAGAACCGTTTCGCTTGACCCAGCGCTCATGGACTGTGATGATCGCTTGGCACCAGGCCGACTCGTCTTCGGCATCCAAACAATGGCCATCTGGCATCAATTCATTGTGTGCGGGACGGTTTGACGCAAGTACAGGTTGGCCTGCTGCCATTGATTCAACGGGTGGATAACCGAAACCTTCGGCGCCAGAGGGAAAGAGAAGTGCTTCGGTATGCCACCGATAAAGATTGAGAAGTTCATCGCTCACTTCGCCTCCAACTTGAGACCATGGAACTTGGTGCTGACCTGCATATTCACTTGCAGACAATCCCCCGTAAGGGCATGTATCGCTCCCAATATGATGAATCCGTATTGATTTGAGAACCTCTTTGGGCAATTGACTCAGCGTTCGAATGAGGAATTTCAACCTCTTTCTAGGATCGTGGCTTCCAACAACAAGGAAATTACATGTTTGTGAGGACAATGAGGCGGGCATCGGAGGAAGCGCACTGGGGGGTGCAAATTTAGCAACGTCCAAACCGTATGGAATCCGGTACAATGGTTTGTTTGGAAAGTGCTTTTTACACAACATCTCGGTTGCTTTCGTGTTGCAGATAATGGCATTTGATCTCTTGATTCCTTTCATTAGCCGTTTCAAATCAGAGCGTCTGTACCATGGTGGCTGTTGCTGCCCAATTTCAATCTCTTCACCGCTTAAGGTAATGACTTCTGGGAAGAGATGAAAGAAATCGTGAACATAGATAACGACTGGAACTTGACTCGATGAAGGGATAAGATGTGCTTGTTCTTGGTCTGCAACATGAATGAGGTCAGCTGAACGTTGTTGATGATGACGACGAATCGACGCCTTCACTCGCTTAGGATGGCCAAACCAGCGTTTCAAAATGCGACGAAGTCCCGATGCATTCTTTGAGAGTTGATATTCTTCGGTCCCAGCATAATTCCAACGAGGTATATCTCCCTCTTTGAGCGATGTTCGGAGGTCATGAAAAGCCCCCCCAAGTCCAGAATACTGCGAAAGAACGCCTCCGCGAACAAGCAGCACTTGCCGCGCTGGCTTTGAGTCATGGTCCTGAGCCATGAACTGCGGATGGCGTGGGACTTCTTCAAAGAACCACCTCCAAGTTCCAATAAGATGAGTTTCTGAACAAAAACATCTGAGCAAGTGTGGAAAAGAAATCAAGTAGTGGTAAGGGCCCCCGTGCTTTGAAGCCCATGCCAACACCTCCAATGAAACTCTCCGCTGATGCATTTGCAGCCGTTCAAAACAACATTGAAGCAACCCTTGACAACGGCAAAATCATCCGTTCAACACTTGCAAACTATTCCAACACAGGTCCATTCAATGCTGATTGGGAGGTTGAAGCTGCTGTAGAAGCACTCCATGTTTTTGGTTCCAGATGGACGATTGAAATTCTTGCCACATTGTACATCACTGGACCGCGACGGTTCAATGAAATGAAAGGCATGCTAAGCGGTATTTCAAGCCGAACGCTTTCGGATAAGCTAAGATTTCTTGCGGAGGAAGGGTTGGTGCTCCGACTGGTGAATGAAGGCCCCCCCGTAAAGGTGAGTTACGAATTGAGTGAACATGGGCTTACCTGCGGTCGTTTGCTATCCCCGCTGGTTGCTCATTTGAAGGTGGAAATGGGTTCTGTCCAAGCGGAGTAAGTTCAGGGTTCAACCCTGTTTTGCTGAATGACACGCTCATCTTGCAGATTAAACGCAGTAAGAACTGCGGGCATACCATGCTTTCCGTGGTACAAGCATGTATCAATTCCAATCGCCGATGGACGTCCGTCAGCAAGGCATACCTCGCTGCGCCATACGTGGCCCCACGATATTTCGGAATGGCCTGGAAGGCTGACCGTTGGCGTATGTCCGAAAACCACTGTCCGCTTCTCATCAACCGGAATTTGAGTTTGATGAAATTCTCTCCGAATCCATAGATATTCTTCTTCTGTCTGTTCATCCAAAGGAAGTTCGGGGTCGTACCCTGCATGAACCAATCGCCAATCATCAAGAACAATGTGAACGGGTAAATCTTCAATCCATTCAATGTCATCTTGCAAATATTTTTCGAGCGTTGTTCCTTCAAGTACTCCAACGTTGTTCTTTGAAGCATCAAGGTAAGAGCGGATGGTAGTCGTTCCACCATTATTCATCCACACCATCATATCAATATCTGGATTATTGAGTTGTTCCAGTGAAAAGTTTTCAGCCATCATCGCCTCATGATTACCTTTGACACTAACGAAATTGGGGTTGTTTCGAACGGTGTGAATCACTCCAAATGAATTCGGACCGCGATCGATGAGATCTCCGAGAAGAACAACCTTGTCGTTTTCGCTAAGTCCAAGCCGGTCAACCAGCGAAACAAAACTCTGATAATGTCCGTGAATATCTCCGATGACCCACACATTATTTCCGTCACGTAAGGCTCTCTGTAAGTCCTTTTCGATTCCATTATTTCTTAAATTCTTCATGCGAAAAACCAACAAATAATACCTCGTTTTAGAGTATATGAACGAACTGTTTTCACGATACACAAGCACACACTTTACCGATGGTTTAAGGAAGGAGAAGACCAACCATCGTGCATGCCTCTGCTCTCTCAATGGGTTCGTCAACGCCCATGGCTGGCTGCAGGTTTAGCAGGGGCAGCAAGCAGTGTTGCAGGGCTAGCAGGAGGTGTGGCTGCGGCTGCAAGTGCTGTCGGGGCCATGACCATGGGTGGAATCTCAACCAAAGCAAGTCATCATGAGCATCCACTCCGGCGTAGAATACTCTCAACGCTGGAAAGACATCCAGGGTTATGCTATCGCGAATTACAAAGCGCTATGAACACCGCAAACGGTACACTTCGTCATCATTTGGATGTTCTTCAAACTCGGAAATCGGTTACGATCCTCCCGGTTAACGGACGCACATGCTATTTCGCTGGAGCACCAAGTCAAGTTGAGGTATTGAGAAGCAAAGTGATCGGTGAGGAACGAATGGCTCAAAGTCTTCCAATAGGCTTGTCACTCGTTCAACGTTTGATCCTTGAAAATATTGAACGCGATGGTGTGCCACGCTCGCAAGCCGAACTTGCCCGCAGACTCGGTAGAACCCGAGCTACTGTCCACAGCGCAGTGAAAGTACTCAGGCGAAGGGGAATTCTTCGTGACGACCGGATTGAATTGATGCCCCACATTGACCTTGAGATATGTTGGCAACCTCACGGTAGTGTTGACTACGAATGGAACGATGAGCGAAGAACATCTTGACCGCTGCTCCTCGTTGTTTTGAAATCTACCGCTTGAGCGGCATTTATTGCATAGACTTCAAAGGCTTTCGCCAATGCCTACGCGTCGGTAGTTCCGATGTTTACAGTTCGAATGGTTGAACTTCCCTTGCCCTCTTCAGACCGAGAAATAGACGCACTCGTGGAATGGATGACCGATACTCTGTGCCTGGTGAGGAAACGCGGAGATGCCATGGCAGACAACGGACGAGCAGGCCCGGTTCACCGCTTGCTTCGTGACCACTTGTTTGGACAGCCAGATACTGCATGGGATGCACAGATGCTGGCGGATGAACTCGCCTTGATGCCAGCATCACTCAATCATCACCTCTCTCGTTTAGTGGAATGTGGTCTCATCGGCTACACCAATGAAGGCAAAGGGTGGCGGCGTTATTTCCTACGAGGAGGTTCCTTAAGCAATGCAGTAGCTTTTTTCCAGCAAAATTGCTCGTTGGTTTTGAGCCAACGCATCACGACCCTTGAACCATACTGGAAGCGTACGGGAGAGCCTATGGCAATTGAACTTCCAGAACCTGAACATGCTCCGTTCATGCTTGGATTAAGCGACCATCGCCCCATCCCAGACGATTCTGGAGGAAGTGTACTTTCTCACTGGATGAATGATTTTGGAATGCTTGGTGAACGGCCTGGAAAGGAGATCGTAGAGGATTCTCTTTCTGTTCGGTTGATGAAAACATTGCTCGAACGTGACCTCCCTCTATCGCTGGACGAAGCCGTGGAATCGCATGGTGGTCAAAAGGCTCGTATTGGCCGTATTTTGGACCGATTTCGCGCCTCGGGAATGGTTGAGCGCGTGGCGCGAACGGACCGGTTGAATGTCGCACTGTGGACCGCAATGACCACGCAATACCAACGACGTGGAGAAGACTGGATGCTCAAAAAAGGTGGATTCCAGCGATTGTTGGACAACAAGCAACAGAACACGCTCCTTCGGAGTTTGAAGAAGGGAGAACTGAATGTCGACGATGTAGGACGTCATTTGAACAACATGGAAGCGAGGAACCAAATGCTCCTCCTGAACCTTCTCGGAGGGCGATTGCCCATGGGGTACCGCCTGTCCGGTCCTTCTCCTTCAGCCATACATCGTCGGATTCAAGACCGGATGGACCGAGTACTTCGAAGAATGGTGCGAGTGGCGAACTTGCTTGATGAAGCACTCCAAACGTCTGTTGATGAGGGAAATGCTTGAAACAATTTCAACAGAGCCAAATCCATGACCGAGTTTATCCAACCCGCACCAGGGCCTTGGGACGGAAGCGCTCGGCCTCTATTTCTTGCTCCGATGTCAGGAGTATCTGACCTTCCGTTCCGTCTTCTATCCAAAGAGTGTGGGGCCGATGTCACCATCACAGAATTTACCAATTCAACCGCTCTAACCCGTGAAGCAGCAACTTCCTGGCGACGAATGGAAACCCACGACAACGAAGTGCCGTTTATTCCTCAAATTTTTGGTGGAGACCCCGGCGACATGGCTACCGCAGCTGAAATGCTGGCTCCAAGTGCAGACATTATTGACCTCAATTTTGGTTGTCCTGCGCCAAAAGTTACCAACATTTGTGCTGGAGCAGCCTTGATGGGTGAGCCGGACCGTTTGGTTGGGATGGTGAGTGATATCGTTGAACGGGTTGACACTCCAGTAACTGCAAAAATGCGATTGGGCACCGGGAGTGGAGAAAACAACGCAACAGAGATCTGTCGGCGATTGGAAGAAGTTGGAGCTCAGCGTTTATGCATCCATGGACGAACCCTTCGTCAACGGTACACTGGAGAAGCGGATTGGACATCGATTAAAACTGCAGTGGACGCTGTTGAGGTACCGGTTATCGCTAACGGAGATGTTGTTGATGCACGTTCTGCAGCAGCGTGTTTGGAACACACCGGTGCCGCTGGTTTGATGATCGGTCGAGGAGCGATTGGGCGACCATCGGTTTTCGCTGACATCAAAGTTGGCCTGGGGTGGATGGATGAGAGTGAAGTTCCATGGATCGCAGCGAACGAAGAGTGGTACAATTTTGACGAAGTCAACCAATCCTTTGCCGCCCGAAGATGGTGCTGGGATCGTTACATCGAACTGTGTGAGGAAACTGTTGGTATCCAAGCACGATGGATGAAACGTCATGCTATTGCATTTACCAAAGGTCTGCCAAATGCAAAGAAAGTTCGTAACATCATGCACGAACAAAATACATCAAAGGCAATGGCTGATGCTATCAGCGATTATCTTGCACAAGGCGCTTAGGCCTCAGAAGGTTGATTCCCAATCTTCCAATTCGTTGGCTTCTGCCCAAGCCTCATCGGTCGTTTCTCCACGAACCTTGAGAACTTCACGGGCAAGCAACCAGTAAATGAGAGCAAGTGAGCGGCGACCCTTGTTGTTTGCAGGGAGGGCCACATCGACATTCCGAAGGTGGTTGTTCGCATCAACGATACCAACAATCGGTAGTCCAGTAGCGACAGCCTCTCGGAGCGCTTGCTGATCAGCAGCAGGGTCGGTTACGAACAAGACATCCGGTTCAATGTAGGAGCGAAGCGCCGGATTGGTTAGGGACCCGGGGATGAAACGACCAACAGCCGAGTGTGCGCCAACAGATTCTGCGAATTTACGAGCGGGGCGTTGTCCGTATTGACGAGCGCTGACGACCATAATTGACGGTGCATCAAAGGTGTTAAGGAACGCTGCAATTGAACGAATGCGGGCGTCAGTGGTGTGAATATCAAGAAGATAAAGACCGTCTTCGCGGACACGGTCAATGAATCGGCCCATGTCGGCACTCTTCTGTTGAGTTCCGATATTTACGGCGCTCTCCTCATAGGCTTCAGCGGAGACTAGCAAACTTCCTTCATCGGACATAATAGACCACAGCAAGCCGCCCACAGACCCCCTGTATTAAACCACTTCGTCGCAAACCGGTTTACACTTTGCTTGAGATTTAACAAAAAACATGTAGGGAAAAGGTATCAAAAAGGAATGGTTGTAGCAAGACCTATGCCGGAGGCCACTGATGAAAAAACAGTGGCCTACGAGCCAACACATCCACAGGCAACCCTCAACGACGAGGGTTTTTGGGGGGATGAGAAGGGAGCACTTCTCGCAGTAAGTGCCAGCGATTTAGAACGATATACTTACTGTCCGCTATCGTGGTCACTCGCGACCCGTGGACATGCTGGAAAAGGAAAGGAGATTGTCCAAGGTCAAGAAAACCACAAAGAAATCCACAGGGTTTACTCCGAGTACCAAATGCTCCGCGTTCAAACCAAGCGCAACCTCATCATATGGCAATGGTGGTATGCCATCATCTTGGTATTGGTCATTGATATCTTCTTGTTCAGAGGAATTGATGCTTCCGAATTCAGTACCGTTGAGATATCGAAACTTCTTGTAACTTGGGCCATATCCTGTCTTGTAGTTGGGATCGGAGCCTTGCTCTTGCCTTGGCGTCAACTGGTTGGCATGGAGATTACACCCCTGCTATCCTCCCAATTTGGTGGAGAACAACAGGAGTTTGTTGAGCCATATTTTGAACCAAGAGGATTCGAGGGGGGATGGTTTGAGGGAGGCCGAATTGAAGTCGCATTTTTTATGGCTGCCATCGTTCTTGTCATCCATTCTCTAGCTCTTCGTTTTGCAAGCAATAGAGAACAGGCTACGTATGTATTGACCGTCGTTGCCATCGGCTGGACCTTAATCGCTACTGTTCAACTTCAGCGCGCCCTGATTGCAAACAGCAAATCCCTCAGTATAGCCGCTGATAATGACATTCAAATTGGGACGGAAATAGCATATTCTGATGATGATAAAGGCAGTGGGTTGCTCATGGACAATTCTATTGGACTGAGGGGGCGACCTGACCAAATTGTCATCATTGACGGGGAGTTTATTCCAGTTGAACAAAAGACTGGAAGAGTTCCTAAAAAGCCTCATGACTCTCATTCCATGCAAGTTTTGGCCTACGCTCACCTCATTGAAGCCACCACAGGGCGAAGCCCCCCCTATGGGATGCTTCGATATGGAGAAGAAAACCTGCACATTGTCAATTGGAATGATGATGCAAAGTCACAATTGATCGAGGCGATTCAAACCATCCAAGGAGTCATGGCCAACGGTGGTGCAAAACGAAACCACAATCGCCCAGGGAAATGTAAGAACTGTTCTCGCAGGTATGCATGCCCGGACCCTTTAACTCAGTGAAGCCATTAACGTGGGCCCCTTGTGTTCACATGCGAGCATAAGGGTAGCGTTGTATATGACCCACTGCAAACCCTTGTGAATACTAAACCCTACACGAGGGTGTAATGGAGAGCCCGTTGGATATACACAAATTTTTATTACAAAATGAAAAAAATTTCACGGGATTGTTGATAAACTCTGAAAGACAACCGAATCCATGACCGGATTCAAGAGGGGACGGAAGTCTGCAAGCCAACTCAGGTCTGCGCAAAAA
>Ga0066856_10000126_pt1 | contig 24951 bp, 17 predicted proteins | sample ETNtaG_5_FD_65605 | JGI IMG/M metagenome (GOLD analysis project Ga0066856, IMG submission 65605) | Marine microbial and viral communities from oxygen minimum zone, Eastern Pacific Ocean - ETNP201406SV205 | ecosystem: Environmental > Aquatic > Marine > Oceanic | place: Pacific Ocean: Eastern...
GGATAATATATAGGCGCGCGCGCGCGGAGGAGTATTGAGAAATAATTTATGCAGACGGATGTGATTCATCTCATGCCTTTTTTTTCTTTTTTCTCGGAGAAAAGAGGGCTGGTGGCGGGAAAAAACAGAGAGATCTGGAGATCTGTTTTTTTTTGTTTGTTTGTTTGTCTCTTGCTCGCCTTCGTCTCTTGTTCTCTCTCGTCCCCCGAATTTACTTATTTTTTTCTTCCCCTTCTTCTTCTCAAAAATTCTCCATCCTCCTCCTTCTCTCCACACTAAAAAAGAAAGAACCTCCTCACAGTTTCGCGTTTTTTGTCCGCATTGCATTGCTATTACTCCTAGTACTATTGTGCTTCTTGTTGGCCGTGGTGGTGGTGGTGATTGCATCGACATAAAAACTTCAAACGCGTACGGTTTACATCGTAACTATTATAAGTAATAGTAGTAGTAGCAGTAGTTGTGGTATCCATCTCGGCAAAAGACATCAAAAGTAAAAAAATGACCAGTATTCAAGCATCGATCGCGAAAGCTGCGAACTACGTCTTCAACAACTCAGAAGTCATCCACTACGCTCTCATTCCACTCATCATTGTCGTCGGCATGCGCACGACGCCGAGACCGGACTTAATCTCTCTCTTGACGCCCGTTTAGAAGTGAAAATAGAACGTGATAGACTATTACTACATACATGTACGTTGTTATTCTACGAGTATTGTTAATGTACATCACCGACATCACAAAAAAGCGAAGAACGTGTTTAAACTCTTTCCATTCATTATAATTCAAAATACAATCTTTTTATCAAACTAATCCTCCTTATTCAGTCGACGATCGAAAGCTTCTAACTCGAGCGCCGAACTGTCTTTTTGGCCTTTCCCTGACGACGAAAATATGGAATCCACCTCTGACACAAATTTTCTGCTCGCCTTTGATTTCGCTTCAGTCAATTTTCTGCGCAACTTCTCGTCCGGGCGCTCTAGACGCAAAAGTGATTGTAAACGCACGGTATTTCTTTGGTCTATTTGCTTATTCTTAATTCCGATTCTGAAGTTTCGCAAAATTGGAATGGCGAAGAACAGCGCCGCGTAAACTTGCAATGCCGGAAGAAAACCACCAATCGATTGGACCAACTCGGCGTTGCGATACAGGACCTGGGGATCTGACATCAAACTACTTAACCAAATCACGCCGACAAAGTTGACGACACCAAGTGCCGCAGACATAAATTTTTGGCTCGGATCAGCCAGAGAAAATGACCAACGCTCTTCTTTCGCCAATCCATTTGTACTACTACCGCTATTACGTTTTAATCGATTTTGTTGTTTCTTTTCCAAAGCAGTGACTTGCGCGGCTGGGAATCTGTAGAAAATGTTTCCAGAATCATCCATTTCCGGTGAACCTTGGAAACGAGTCAACACTGGCAATACAAACGATTCGTCCGAGAGTTCTGCAGAAACTTCGCGGTCTAAAAATGGGGCCAACTGTTCTGCCGTGACAACCCCTCCATTTTTAGCGATGGTTTGTCCTATAAGTACCCAGCGCTCGCGTTCAAAGTCATTGTTCGGGTCACCGTCCCCAAAGACAAATGAAAAGACTGCCTCAAAAAAGTTCATCTCGTCTTTCGCGCGTAATCGATACGGTCGACGGTAATAGTACGGATCGAGATACCAGAAAATATCCCCTGGGTAGAATCTAGGACCGAAATACATCATGCCGCCACCTCTGTTCGATCTTCGGTCGTTCCGGTCATCTTTCTGCGAGGATAACAGCGCAAATATCGTGGTATATACGATAACAACAGATGCCACCAGAGTTGTTCCGAATGACACCCGCATCAGGTAGGAAAGAAATTCTTTCACCTTATCTACAGCCGGTTCCGTTTTCAACTTGAATGACTTCGCTTGCAACAGTTGTTTATATCCGCTCGGAAAAGCGTACACTAAATCTCCGTCATTTGTAACTTCTAGAGAAGCGTTTGTATCGGCAGCTAAAGCAGTTAACGCTTGCGTGGCATCGAAGAGTTGAATGCCCGAGGAAGATGCGACGTCTCCAGCGGTAACTCTCCGGCTTCGACTTTGGTCTATGGCGTTAATCACCGAATCTCTCACGTTTCTTTTGATGGCATCTGACTCAATGCGCCCTCCCGGTCCAGGCACTGGTTCATCGAAATCTTCTTCATCTTCGTAATTACTGAAATTGCTATTATTATTATACGCGGCGCAGATTGGAAATCTTTGTCTCACGGTGTGGATATTTGACGATGATGACGATGACGACAACGAAGAAGAAGTTTTCTCACCGCGTTTCACAGAGTGCCGACAGAAAGAAGAATATGATGATGATGATGATGATGATGATGATGATGAAAGAAAGAGTTTCAACGTCGATCTTCTCTGTCGCTTTCCTGTCGAGGAGGATGAGAAAGAAAAAGTGCCAATAGCTGAGCGCGAGGATATCAAGTTTGGGCGTATCGATAACATCTTCTTTTGTTTGCCAAAATGTTTTGACGAATTTGGGGACTGACGACTGGGATGACTGGAATCGCAATTTCGCCTTTCCATTCCAATTGTGTAAAAACGGAGAAGAAAAAATGAAGAAATGAACAGAAAGAGCAGAAAGAACGAGAGGTGCATATACTAATATATAGAATATCGAATAATTTCCTTTATTTATAGTTCTTCTGAAGTTTCGTACGCTTTGAGTACGAGTGGGTTGTACACGGTACTTTTATGTATGACGAAAGACGTTTGGGCGAGCACATGGATGTGAATGGCCAAAGCGTCGAATTCTTCCGCAACAATGCCAGAGCGACAGTTGTTCAATCGCGAGAGCATAGTTTCGAGCGCATATTTACCGCCGAGAACTCTTGCTACGAGCGCTTCGCGAACGTTCCTCAGCAAAGCCTTCGAAATCTCATCTGATGATTTTGCAGGGGCGCTCTTTTCATCCAGTACGCCTTCGCCAATGAGTTTCAGCAGCATGCGCTCGACGAGTGATATCATAGAGGTACTTCGCGAAGAGCCAACTGCTCGGGCAACTTCTGTGGCAACATCTTTAAGTTTGCTCGTGTCGTCACGCAGAATTGCAGAGATACGTTTGTTTAAATCATGCTTCATCTCTGGCGTAACAGAAGAAACGCCGGGCGGATGAAGCTGTTCGACCAGAGCGAGGCAAGCGCACGACAACAAAAGGCGCTGAAATGAATCTTGCGCTCGATTGATACGCGTTGCATCAAAACATAACGTTTCTGGTAACTCGGAGTGTTCCTCTCTGTGACAAATGAGATCAATGAACATCAATCTGACGACACCTTCGCAGGAACTCGCTCGAACACTAGCCCAGTCCACGGTAACACGTTCATCATTATCAACGAGACTCACTTTATCCATCTTCGAATGGACAGTCGTGTCTTTTAATCCTGCACGAATTATCTCTGGGATGTTGTGAGTGTTATATTCGTTCAATGTGGACGGCTGTTTCTTCAAAATATCTCGAAGTAGACCGCTCGATTCGACTAACGGTGCCAGTTCGCAAGCGCTCTTGAAAAGCCACTTCTTAGTGTTAGGTAAGGCTTCATCGCACGGAGTCACGTCGAGATTATGCAATTGACTAAACGTATCACGAATCCAACACATGGCAATATTGGAATCGGGTCCGCGCAAGAGGCGACGCAGTTTTTCGACGGCAAGGATGGTTTTCCCTCTGGAGATGTCCTCTTTGAGCTCGTTTGTCATATCCCATAAAAATTGGAGCACAAGTATAATTGTCTCGGAGTAAGAAGCGTTTTCTAACGCGTTCATCAAAGACTCGCGTTTGGCTTTCGATTGCGACTCGCGCGCATCGCTACCGAGATTAACTAATAATGCGAACGAAGCGTCTAGAGTTTTCGTTAAAAGTGATTTTAAGAGCGCTGTTTCCTTTCGCGCAAAAATTATTTGCGCAAGCTCTCGTTCATTCAATAATTCGAGTGCGCAACGCGTAGTCGTATCGTTTCGTTTCCAAGACTCCGGTATGAGAGAGTGAATGAGAGCAACTAACTCACGAATGTTTGCCACGACGATATTGTCTTCATTGGAAGAATCGAGCGTCGGGGACTCCAAACTTTCTCGAACCACGTGCCAGAACGCGTTTTTCGCTTGAACGCGTACCTGGTGTTCAAGCCCAGCAGCTGATGAGGCGATTGTGGTAGTGTTGGTGGTGTTATCCTTTTCTTGCGTATCTGATACGGTGTCTTCTAACGGAAACGGTAGCCACGTGATGTCTGCGAGTAATTCATGCATGATTGACATGCGCTGCAAGCGCTCATTTCTGCTTTGAGCTATATTTTTCTTTGCCTCTTCTTTTTCTCGCAATAATTGTTGCGAATGCTGAAAGCGCTGTTTGCGTCTCGCTTCAAACTTCTTTTCTGAGGCATCTCCTTCGGATTCATCGAGCGAAGAATCTCTGGTTTCATCTAAGGCGTTCAATGTAGCTGTTCTTTCAGATCTTACGCTCTCATGGGTCGCGCGTATGGCATCATCAAATCTCAAAACTCCAACATCACCACTAATTTCTCTCACTTTTCCTCGTAAAAGCTCTCTATCGGAGCACGTTTGCTCGCGAATGGCGCTGATGTCGTCGATCGGCTCTTGCGCGTTTGCTTGTGAGGAATTTTCTCCACATTTCCTCAACATGGATGCCTCCATAGCTACAGCTATTCGGATCAATTCTGCTTCTAAAGCAGTTGCGTCGCTAATTTTCCAGACGCTAAAGGCGCGAACGTACTCGTCCCAGATTTCTGCAAACTGTACAGCTGCTTCGTTGTAGGTGAGCACATTCTTTTCGGTACTCTTAATCTTTTCCACGGGAGTCAATCGTGCTTCAATCGTCGCATCAATAGCTTTCACCAAACGCACGGATACGCTTCGAAGCTCTTGTACTTCGTAAGGTTCATCATCTTCCGTGGCATATTCTCCCGTCACCATTTCAGGGTGAGCGCAAACCATGTACGCACACATGAGGATACGAGTTGGAAACCTTGGAATTACAATATCATCCAAAGAACCGATCCGATCAGTATGATGTTGTTTTCCTTTGTTCTTCGTAGGAGGAAAAAGGAGACGAAGATGTGATTGCGTCGTGATGCTCTGTTCCTTGCCAAGTGTATCTAATCGAGAATCCAAACGTTTCAACCAGAGTCGCATTCCATCTAACACGTCTGCATCTTGCAACAATAACGCGAAATCATCGTAATTCGAACTTTTCCGTGCGGTATCCAATGATAATTTCTCGATGATGCTTTTACCCAAGGCTTCTGTAGACGATCTACTCTCCGCATAAACTCTCCAGAGTCTTTGAACGCGTTCGACGCGGTGGAGGTGTTGTAAGCGCTCCAAAGCCTTTTCTGGAGATTGTTGCACTCCACACTTGGCACGAATTCCTTTACGAAAGAGCACATAAGATCGTTTCACCGCTGCGTTACGTTGCTTTTCCTCTAAAATTTGTGAATTCTTTAAGGTTTTTTCTTCGTTGAAGTTCTTTTGCGCTTTCACCACGTCTTTGTGACGGCAGTTGAACGCATTTGCTTTTTCGCGTTTATTCTGCACGCTGAGAGTATGCAATGCTCTGGCACGGGCAAGTTTTTGTTCCAAACACCTATTTCTGTACAGAATAGCTTCCTCTTCCTCTTCTCTTTTGTCTTTGTCTTCTTTCTCAACGTCTTCCCCTTCACTGGAGTCAAGAAACAGACGTCGTTTCGGTTTTTGTGAGCAAGATGGTGAAAATTTTTTTCTGGAGTGAAGGTTTTCTTCATCATCAACATCCAAAAAAAATTGTCTTGTCATGCACAAACCACCAATTCGCGAAGAAAAATTCGACGGCTTTGATATACAATTGGACTTCTTCCTTCGTCGAGGAGGCGAGGACATGGTCGACGCTTTTTGCACCGTCCATTCAAGAAAAGCCTGAAAAATGCAGATAGATATGCACATGTATTGTTAGTGTTCTTTGAAGCACTCAGTCCTCTTCCGGGTTGAAAGAGTGTGCGCGCGTACGAGTACAAAAAAAATCTCGGGGACGTGAATTCTTCTTACCTGTCGCTTCAATTTTGCTTTTTCTAAACGGTGCTCGAATGACTCCGACTTCCTCTGATGTTGCTGATGATGATCTAAAATAGACTTCAGACGATCTGGGAGCACGAATCCAAAATCTGCCATCTTCCTCTTTTTCTTCTCGCACGTCTTTTTGTGTGGTGCCGTGACTCGAGAAAATCTTTCAATAATTACGTGCGATAAAAAATTGTGTGCGGGCTTGATTGATTTTGGATTGATTTCTGTTAATTTTTTGTCTTCCCTTTTGCTTTTGTCATTTGTCTCGTCTCTCGCTCTCGTCAATATCCTCGTCAAACTTTGTAAAAAAAAGAGGAAAAGGGCCGTGGACGTCGATACCTCTATGCGCTCGTTTCTTCTCTCCCTCGCAGATCGGGCTCCGACTATGCGCGATTCATTATCTTCTTCTTCTTTGACCACTTCTTCTTCGACCACTTCTTCTTGTTCGGCGAAAACAAAGACGACAAAAAAAGTGCTCAAGATGTCGATGAAAACAGATATTGATGAAAGTGAAGAAAACAGACGAGGACGAAGAGAGCGACGAGAGATCCCCTGGTTATCGACGACGAGTGAAAGAGAAGACCAACTAAAATTCAAAACCCAAACTTCATCGCGAAGAGATTTCGTAGCGTGGACGACGCTCCTTGTAGCACAAAGTAACTCTATCTCAGCTTTCGCAGGACAGCAGCAACAACAAACGCGTTTTACGCAAAGGTTCCCGACTCTTTTCCAGCCTTTTCTCGGTGAAGGAACAAAGAAAACGATAAAGACGACGATAGTTGAAGGCAGATGCTGGGCTTTGGAACAGACTATTGAACTGGGACCGTTGGAAACACCTTTACGATGCGTTGTCGTTCGCTTATCTTCTGGTGACTTATGGGTGCACAATCCGCTCGCGCCGACCGATGAATTTTTTCGATTAGTCGAATCGTGCTCCGCAGACGATGGTGCATCTCCACCATCGTCTGCTTCTGCTTCATCTCGCGTATCTTCGATAGTAGTGCCGACATACGCTTTAGAGCACAAAATATTTGCTCGAGATGCGCATGAAAGGTGGCCCGAGGCCGAAATATGGGTAGCGCCTGGTCAGTTTTCATTTCCAGTCAAGAACGTCTCCAACGCATACGTTTATGGCACAGAATCGAACGTGTTTGTGCTCTCGGAATCAAACGATGAGGCACAAACAGCGACAAAGCAACCGACATGGAAAGACGAGATCAACTACGAGACGCTCGATGTTGGTGCGTTTAACGTCGCGAATAGTAATGTTCAAATTAAAGAGTGCGCATTTTTTGACGTCAAAACTGGCATGTTGATTGTCACGGACGCGCTCGCGAAGATTCCTTTGACGCCACCGGTCTTGTCTTCGAAAGAAAAACTCCTTCTCGTTTCAAAACGTTCGACGAAAGATCCACAGCCGGATGATACTCCGGAAAACGTTCTCACGGGCTGGAAGAAAACGGCGCTGCTCGTAACTTTCTTCTTTCCAGAACACGAGGAATTGGTTTCGCCGAGTGAAGTCGTTTGGACTGACGGGTGGGAAAGAAATTTTGACTCCATATCGAATCGGTTACTCGTACCTCCGGTTGTTCGATCACTGCTCTATGCGCAAAATCCGAAGGCAGTTCGTAATTGGGTCGACCGAGTGAGCGCGCGATGGGGTGAATCCATGAAGATTATCGTTCCAGCGCATTGGGATGCCCCCATTGATGCAAACGTGAATGAATTTAGAAACGCGTTTCGATTCCTCGAGGATGATCGCATAGATCCTTTTCTTGATGGTGATCTGAAGCGCGGATTGACACCGATAGCAAAAGCAGTTTTGAAATAGACTTATTCGTAAATGTTAGTATTTGTTGTATAGTAATTATTTTTGCGCTCATAAAATTATGTAATTATGTAATCTCTTTTTCTCCTTAATCTCCTTGTTCTGTGTTGCCCAAGTATGCTGGTTCAGTCGGGGCGTACTTCACATTCTCTAAAGCATCGTTGGAATATTTTGTGGTTAAACCCGCCGTAGAAATATGCTCGTCAGCAGGACGTATTTCGTATGCATCAATAAACTTCCCAAAATGTTCCACGAACGTCTTTTTCGTGTGTTCTATTAAGCCATCTGCGCTCATCATTTTCTCCGCAAACTGCGTCGCACGTTTGGAAATCGATGCACATTCATCCGGATTCTCCTTGGCCCACTTTACTCTTTCTTCTAAGTTTGAGAGATCTGCATCGAGTGGAATGTAGTGCACCCATGGCTGAATATCGTCGTAAAAAGAATCCCGCATTGGCGTTTCGTGATGAAACAGAACGCCAGGCATGCCGAGAAACCAAAGTGTAGACTTCCACGAAGTACCGCCCCCACCTCCAAAGTCCGCAAGATACTTGTACTGCGAGTAACCGCAAGCATCCATCTCATTGGATGTAAAAAGATGGAATTTATCGTCGATGCAGGAAGATTGCGGAGCGTGTTTGTTTCTGTCCGTGAATTTTATGTCGAAACTCTCCGGATGCAACGAGCCGAGGACGGTAGCATACAATCTTGGCGGAACTCGTTTTTGCACCGTGTCCCCAAGCGGCGAATGCAACACGGAATCTATAATTTCAGACTTACTCGCGTGACATAGCCCAAGTTCGTGCAGAAAGTCAATTCCACTCCCGCTTCCAATACTTTCGTACTCCGAAAGATATCGCCAATCTGATCCTCTCCAAACCATTTTTGGAATGAGCGAGTTGAACTTGTCAATTCTTGCCGCGTTACTATCGTACTTTTCGATGTACATTTTATCTCCAGAGCATTGCGAAGGCGAGGAAAACCAGTTGCACTGAGCGTATTTGTCCGGGTCATACGCGTGCGCGATGCACGGCGTGAGCGGCAACGTTGGCGCCTGTAATAATCCTGCTATCTTTGATGGGTCCTTTGGCACCGTTCCAAAGGTGAATATTGGCGCTGGAATAGAGCCGCATCCGCTATCTGACCCAGCGCACGAGTTTTGCGGATAGTCTTGAGTCGCCCAACCCAAATGGAGCGGTAGATTTGCTGGATTCGACGCATCAAATCTGTCGGAAAACTCAGTTGAAGCGACGGCGTATAAAAAGTCAACCGCGCCAGATGATCTGTCGTCCACATTCAACTCCTCGTCGACTTTTTTGAGCGTCCACATGGTGAACCCGAACTTCGGCGTCCAGCTGAGTATGTGCATTGGCATTCGGGGTTGTTCAGGAAGAAGCATCGTTCGCGAGTCCAAAATATCTTTAAATGAAAACGATTTCGGTATGCTATAACTTCCCAGTTTTCCTTCTGGCCGTTTTTGTTTTTGGTGTTTGTTGTTATTATAATTCTTTTCTTCGTTCTTCTTCTTACTGTTATTACCACCGTCACTTAGTCTCGAAGGAAAAAACGTCGCGAGGAGTTTGTTTGTCGCCGCTATTGCCGTCGTCGTTCCCGACGCTGCTACGGATGAAGCTGCCGTTTTAGTTAAAATGTTAAAATGTGGAGGTGATCCGATAGTCACGGCAAGGAAAAGTAACGAGGCCAAAACGCTCATGCTAAAAACATTGTGCCATATCGCATTTAAGAGCTTGTCCACGCCCAGATAGGCGCTCCATGTCGTGTACTTGTTGTTGACTATCAAAGATTGCGAGTCCGAGGAGTGCAGTTTGCTGTACCTCATCCTTTCTTGCCGTCCGTCCGCCCTCTTGAATTTTTATTCTTTCTCAGATTTTTGAAAGAAAACAACGTTGGAGAAGAACAAGATCGCGCGATGTTCGTTAATTACGAAGCTTTTCTTGTTCTTGTTCTTCTTCGTCTCCTTGCGTGCGCGTGTTCTCGCTTACGAGCGAGTGAAAGTGTCGCAGTTTGTGAAGTGTCCGATCTTTTTTTGAGGGTGTTTTTTTTTGGGTGTTCCAAGGTAGAAAATAGAATTAGGGTGTTACACTTTTCCCCCTTCCTCCCCTTTTTCTCTTTCTCTCTTTCTCCCTTCCTCAAACAAAAGCACTCTCCACTCATTTCTGTGAAATACGATGGTGAAAGTAGACGAGGAGAATCTCGTCACACCCGTCGGTGATGGTAGGAATAGTGCACAAAAGATGCGGGACCGTTTGAAAGCGCAGGCTTATTTGGGAGAGCAAAATTTTCTCGCCGAAAACAGGAGACGAGAGGAAAGAAAGAAGACGAAGGAGAAAAACGATTATCCCGACGATAATTGGTTCTCGACTGAAGACGAGACTTTCGTCGTCGCTACAAAACGGTCTAATCCGCAATTCCCATCGAGTACTTTCTCGCAGTTTTCTGAAAACGAAAACGTCGTTCGGAACGCGCGACGACGACGACAACAACAACAACAACACAAGAGACCAGAAAATTTTTTCTCTCAACAGTATAATAATACGAATAGCAAAACAACAAACAAACAAGTGTACTTCTCGCCGCCGCAAGATTTGGAGGACATACAGGGTACACTGGCGGGCCAGAACGGTATTGCTTCGCACATGGTGTGCCAATGCGACGAGGCGAGTCAATATCTCACCATCAATCCAGACACGTGTGGAAACTGGGAAGGCGAGGGCGGGAGGAAACAATACGCCCAAAGATGTCCGGTACACTTTCCATTCGCGTGGACTTGGAAAAGGGATGTGAACACCGGCCCGATGAAAGGTGAGACTTGGATGTCTGCCGCGCGGATGCGGGATCAACGGGCGAAGGAGGTCGAATGGGAAACGCTAGAGTTAGAGCGACGAAGACTCGCGCTCAAGAGTATTTACGATCGAGAAAACAAACACCACCCTTTGAATTACGAATTACAAAGCGACACTAATAAAACAGGACGCAGCGAAGGAGTTTATGAGAATGAGAGAACAAAAAATCAAATGCAACAAGGAAAAAGTACCGCTAGTACTTCTTCTATCACAATGTTCACGAGAGTGGTGAACACGTTAGAGTCAATTGGTCACAATATCTTCGGCGAAGATGATAACGAGTATTACGACAACGATGAAGAAACAAGAAGGCAGAGAAGGAATGACGAAATGGTTGTTCGAGACGTACAAAATGCGAGAGAGTTTGCGCAGTTTATCAGAGACGAGGGCGCTTTGAAGTATCTCTCATCGTCGTCATCGTCGTCGCTTAGGGAAAAAATTAGTGAAAAAGTAAACAAGAATCCAAATGGAATTGTCGACCGGTCCACGAAAGAATGGTTGCTCAGCACTTCGAAAGCTTCCGTCAAATTTTCACAGCTACATGATGAACCTGGGTACGTCGTGTATGAAACAAACTTCAATTACTACGTAGTTACGCACGATGAGAGCTTGAGTAATTGGATTTACGCGAAACTCGATCGTACAAGTTCGCGAATGCGCATTGAAGAAGGCGGGAGGAAGCGAACGGAGGCAGAAATGAACGCATTTTTGCGAGAGGTGAAGAGGAATGAAGGCACGGTAATGAAAGTAAGCGCTGGTGTCGGTTTAGTTGTTTTCATTGAATTCACCGAGCAGGAAGAAGGGTTGACGGTAGATTCCGTTGAAGTTGAAAATGCGTTGAAGAATCCAGAGGGTGTCATTTTGCGAGATGAACTCAAATTTCGAGAAAAAATGCGACGAGAGCAAGAGTTCAACTTGAATTATTTGCACATCGAGCGAGTGAACCTGAACAAGTGGGGTGCAAATGGAGCTCAGTTTGGCGTGAAGAAAGATTATGTCGTCTTCAGTGGTGCGGATAGTGTGAGAGTTCCGAGCAAATCAAACGCCGAGCGTGCCGCTTTGATGAACATGCACCGAACGACCGAAGCTGCCGATTTCGCGGAGAAATCTCGATTAAAGGCCAAAGATCGCGAAGAAGCTTTCAAAGCGCGCCTTTTGCTAAACGGCGGTGAAGTTATCGATCGACATTCGGGGGGTGGATCGAACCAAAAGTGGGTGTACAAATACGGTCGAAGATTGAAAAAAATTGAGAATGCAAAACCAAAGCCACCACCGTCGTATGGAAACAAAGATTTTAGGAGTAATGGTCCCGTTGTCGACTCTAAAAGTTCACCATTTAACATCGGCGATACAAGAAGGCTGCTCGGATCGCTTGAGCAATCATTGTTTGGTAAACAAATCGTGGACGAACTTTTAGAAGAAGACAACAAGCTCTCCTTCTGGGAAGGCACGCCCGTAGGTATTCGGATTTTGCCGGACTTTACTGCGCACAGTTACATCAAGCCTGGTGACGTTCGAAAAGTGAAGAGAATGAACATGCAAATATATCGAACGAAACTGTTGTCCGAAACGGAATCGGTTGCAAACTTCTTCGTTCCTCTTCTCGAGACGGCGTTGAAAGCTATTTCGCCTCAGTTCTTAAAGATGAATAATAATAGCGACGAATACGAAAGGAAAGACAACGTCACCGACGACAACGACGGCGACGAATGCTTAGACAAGGATGGAATTGATATTGTACAGAAATATTTGTACTCAGATTCAAGAATACCTTTGGGAACGCGTTTGGTCAAGTTGCGTTTCCGAAGCTATTCCAGGCACGAAGGCGAGCCGAGACGCGTTCAATAGTAATAAAGCGATGTGAAATAACAGTAATAGCAGCAATGGATGATGTACACATAGTCAATAATAATCAGTCACCCCGATGTTAGCTGATTTTCTAATTATTCTATTCCTAGTTGACGTTGTCTGACATATTCAGAATACAATGGAAGCGAATCGCAGTTATAATCTTCTTCCTCGTCTTCTTTTTTGTGTTGTGTTGATGTTTCTTTCCTCTTCTTTACTTTTCGACGTCGTTGTAACTTAAAACTGAGCTCGTCGACTTCTCTTCGCAAACGTCGATTCTCTTCCTCCGACGCATGCATTTTATCCAACACGCGCTCGAGTTCCTCCGACTCGTGTTTATGTTCATCCGTTTCGTTTTCGTCCTGGTCCTTTTTTTCCACCAATGTTGCAACTTCTTGGCGGTGATGATGAATTTGCTCAAACCTTTGCCAGAAATATTCCATCTCCGAGTCGAAAGAAACGTTATCGCGCGGCGCAGACATACCTCTATATCACGTCATTGGTATCGTGTTTTATCACCAGCGAAAAGGTACGTAGTAATTTAAAAATCTCAAACTTTTCTTTTAACGACTCTGTCATCTGTGTGCATTATTACTCGTACGAGAAAAAAAATTCTTTAATTTTTTTCTTCACTTTTGGAGAGCACACATGATATCCTCCCTCGTTCAAGGCTACGGAAGCGAGGACGAGAGTGACGCGGAAGAAGGGAAGGGAGAGAAAAAGAATACTAAACAAGAAGATAATGATACTGGTACTGCGAAAAGGGAACTGAGACGACGTCCTCTCAGTGTTCCTTCGACGCTCGAAAATAGCAGCCGAAGAAGTAAACAACATCGCCACCCACAGAACAAGAATAAAGACAAAATCAATCCTGAGATACAAGCGCGCGTGGAGAAGTATTTAGAGGCTAAAAGAACGACTCAAATGAACATAAACAGTCAATTAAGGGAGCCGAAAGGGTTTCGCAACCCGTATTTCCTTCAATCTATCTTCGACCACTTTGAAGTGGAACAAGATGGAAGTGAGCTTCCAGGACGGAGAAAAGAAAAAGAGCAAGAAGAGGAAGAAGACGCATACGAGAGAATAGCATTGAGGCAAAGAGCCGAGGCGGAAGATAGAATTAGGAATAGAACGAATATAAGTTTTGTACAACAAAAAGAGGAAAATTTTGGAGGTGCCGATGCACAGGAACTGATAGATAAGGCGAGAGAGCAAGCCAGAAAGCTAAATGAAAGAATGGCCGCCAGAGGAGGACAAAGATGATGATGACGATGAAACTCTCTGCTTTTTATTTAATTATAGTTAATTGTACTTTAGTCGTACCAGTACCTGAAGTAGGTAGTGGTACCATGGTAATAGGTATTGATATCGTCTAGTATATATAGCTATTTCTGTTCCGATGTTTCTTTAGATTATTTCGTTTGATCATCACCATCACCATTTCCTTCTTTTTCCTCCTCTTCCTCTTCCTCTTCGGAGTCTACTAAAGCGGTGCCTGGATGTTCGCCTTCTTGAGGCACCCACAAACCACTGTCCACCATTCTTCGCATGTAAAACTTGGCATCTTTCATCGAAAGAGCATTGACGTATTCACGAAGCGCTTCGACGTCACCAGATTCAAACGCACTTTGCATTTCTTTCGGCAAGCTCTCAAAAACTTCAACCGGATCGAGGCCTCCTGGTCCTAGCGGCGGGTTTTCTATGTCTTCCACTGTTTGGGTGGTCCCTTCCACTTTTTTTGCGTCTGCTTCTTCTATTTTTTTCTTTTCCGCGCGTTCGATTAGCTTTTCGACGTATTCCATCTCGGCGAGCTCGTATTCGCGCAAGACTTTTTCGTCGTTTTCCAGCAATCGCACGAAAAATGGTTTGTATTGGTCCAGCATAGTTCTCTTATTTGCAGTCGCAAAGTCGGAAATAGACTTCAACGCGAAACCGGCTTTGGCAGTACTGAGTACCTTCTCTCGACCTACGACGCCGTCCATTTCTTCATATAGAGCTTTGAGCAAAAGATATCCGAGCGCATGTTCGCACACCAAGTACGTATGTTTCGAGAGATATGCCTCTATCCGCGCGTATGGATTCTTGTTTTGATTTTTCGTCTCTTTGTCGCCGCCTTCTGCGAGCGTGTCTAGCTCTTTCTCATACTTTTCGCAATACGCCTCGTACGTCATCTTCTGCGCCTGGACGTTTACGGAAACTTCCGTTGGCACGCAATCCTTGCCAACAAGCGATTTTGAAGTCGTAACTTTGCACAACTCTTCCGCGCTAAAGGTTCGTTTCTTCTTTTCAGCTTCCAACTTTTCCTCCGTGTCTCTAAGGGTCGTTTCCAGATTGTTCAATTCGTCTCTCACGCGTTGTAACGCATCCTCACCGCCCGCCAACCTCCCTTCGACGATGTCAATCTCCAATGTTTTAATCTTTTTCTTCGTTTCTTTGATAGTTTTCTCGTATTCTTTGATTTTCGCGTCGATTTCAGACGCTTTATTCTGTTGACTTTCTCTCTTGATTCTTCTGAGAGTGTTTGCTTCTATAAATTGCGCACCCGGGTGCAAGTCTTCGTCGTCGCTCAACTCGAGCTTATCCCATTTGGAATAATCAAATCCAGCCGGCGGCGTCATCCGCTCTTTTCTGCCGACGAAAAGAATGCAGATTCATTTGACCAAAATCTTCTTCTTTTCTTTTTGTGATTTCTCTTTTCCTTTTCTTCAATGAGTGACGGCATAACGAATTCCATCTTTTTATAGACATGCTTCGAACCGCGTCGCGTCGATCGAGCAGATACAACAAATACAGTGGTAGTAATATATGTAATAGCAGTACTCATGATGTTAGTATCAACGATTGGTCTTCTCCATCCTCCTATTTGATGAGAGACTTTGTTTACGGAAGAAATTCATTGCCAACAAGAACAGGATTGCTGAAACAACAACGACAATGTAGAACGATGATGACGATGATGATGCAGCACGCCAGAAGCAGTAGTTTTGTTCCATATATCGGCAACAACATCAGTAATAACACGAGAGCGAATGCGAACGCCTATATTCTGAATAATGATAGTAATAGTGGTAACAAACAGCATACCTTCGCTTCTTCCGCTTCTTCAATAGACACGCGAAGTGAAGAAGAAGAAGAAGAAGAAGAAGAAGAAGAAGAACAAACTCGATTCAAGGGCGCAGCGAGAGCAGAAACGACCATTGAAGTTGGTGAACAAAACGTGAGTGTAAAAGTAGGGTTTGAATCCGGCGCGATTGCTCGACTTACGGATGGTGCGGTCGTCGCTGACTTGGGCGACACGGTTGTTCTGTGTACGGCCGTCGCATCGCGGGAGAAGGGCGACCCGAGCAAAGACTTCGTACCTTTACTGGTAGACTACCGCGAACGCGCATATGCAAAAGGATCGATTCCACCAACGTTTACGAGACGAGAGGGTGCGCCGAAAGACCGGGAAATTCTCGCCATGCGAGTCATTGATCGAACATTGCGTCCCCTTTTTCCGAAAGGCTGGTCGCAAGAAACAATGATACAATCAATTGTTTTAGCGAGTGATTTAGATCAAGATCCCGCAGTTCTTTGTGTCAATGCGTGTTCTGCGGCGCTCACGATATCGTCTATTCCGTGGGATGGACCAATCGGTGCGTGTAGAGTTGCAGTCATGAAAAACGGATCGATTTGCGTAAACCCGACGTTTCAGGAGTGTGACGAAGCTTCACTAGTTTTCTTCTACGCTGGAAACTACGACAGAGCGTTGATGATTGAGGCGCACGCTAACGACGAGTCTGGTGTGAGTGAAAAAGACGTCGCGAGGGCTTTACTCGCTGCGCACGAAGCCGCTAGATCGTTGATTGAACCGCAGTTGGAATTGAAAAAGAAGTTGGATCTCAAAGCAATTGAAAATAAGAAAGTGCCGAAAACGAAACAGGAAGTCGCCGAACCTGTAGGAGGAAGATGTCCAGAGCTACGAAAAAATGTTTTGACGCGATGTAAGGAAAGGTTGCGAGGTATATTCGACGAAAAAATTCAAGACAAGCACGAACGTGGGAGGAAAATGGCTGAATTGAAAGCTTTGATTTACCAAGAGATGCTCGCAGATTACGGAGAGGAGGAAATGAAATGGTCGGAAAAAGATGTTGACGGCGCATTTTTTCATAACGCCTCCGTTTTGATGCGAGAAATGGTACTCGAAGATGATATACGAGTAGATGGGAGAGGTATGGATGACATTCGTGATTTACGCGGTGAAGTAGGTGTTTTACCGTCCGTCGTCCACGGTTCTAGTGTATTTGAAAGAGGCTCCACCCAGGCGTTAGCCGTCGTCACACTTGGTGCTGAAGCAGACTCACAAAAATTGGACAGCCTCGTTGGACCATCCAGCAAGCGTTTAATGCTTCACTACTCTTTTCCAAGCTTTTCTGTGAACGAGTCCGCTCCACCTCGCGGTGTTTCGAGAAGAGAAGTTGGCCACGGCGCGTTGGCGGAAAAGGCTCTCGCAGCGGCCCTTCCGGATCCATCAACCTTCCCGTTTGCCGTTCGAATAAACGCGGAAACGCTGGAGAGCAATGGGTCTTCGTCAATGGCTGCTGTTTGCAGCGGAAGTTTGGCATTGTATGATGCTGGAGTTCCTTTGAAAGAACACGTAGGCGCGCTTTCAGTTGGACTCGTCATGGATGAACCTCTTTCTGATGCTGATTCATCTTCCGTGAGCGGCGGTGAAGAAGTTCCAAGGTACAAAATTATGACAGATTTAATGGGTTTAGAAGACGTTTTAGGTGATATGGATTTCAAAATTGCTGGAACGAGGAGCGGCATAACGGCTATTCAACTGGATTGTAAGCCGAAAGGCATCCCTTTGGAAATTTTAATTGAAGCTATGAATAAAGCCAGTGTTGGTCGAGCAAAAGTCATCGACGTTATGGAGAAGACGATTTCAACGCCGAACATCGAGGCGAAGGAAAATGCGCCTCGATCTACTCGTACAAAAATACATCCTTCTCTCATTGGAAAACTTATTGGACCAGGCGGATCTATCATCAAGGGATTGGAGAAGGAAACGGGTGCGAAAGTTGCGGTATTGAACGATGATGGAGAGGTTGAGATCTTTGCAAAGACGAAGGAAAGTCATGATAAAGCGTGTGCCTTTGTCGAAGCCATAAAATCTTCCTTCTTAGAAATTGGCGCGAATGTAGAAGCAGTTGTTGTGGAAGAGAAACCATTCGGCGTTATTCTCGAGTTACCAAACGGTGATCAAGGATTGATGCACGTTTCGAATTTCGCTCACGCACGCACAGAAGTTGCCGAAGGTGTGTTCACTATAGGAGAGAAAATTGAAGTACAAGTAATTGAAAAAGATATGAAAGGAAACGTGAAGTTTTCCAGGAAAGCTTTACTTCCGGGAGGGAGGCCACCACTCAATCGCGGGGCGGCGGCAAGCCGCAAAAGACGAATAGTTCCGAATCCAAAAAAATAGAAAAAACAGTAGAGAGACTTATAGCAAGTTGCGTAAGTGTGCAGTGATGAGTGACATGACAAGTGAATTTTTATCGAAGCGTTACTTACACTTGTGTAGTATGTATGTTTAGAAAAGAAATATATAACAAAGCTACAAATAATATTGGTACAATCCTAGACAATAATAACTCCAACACTACCACCAATTAATCATCTGTCATGACGACATCTTCCTCTGTCGTTTGCTTGTGATGTTGTTGGTGTTGCAAGGCTCTAATTTTAGGGACATCCCCGAACGGATTTTGAGAAGACTCGCTATTTTTTATCGAGTTCCAAGCGTTCAAAGCTGCTAATGTTCTCCCGTAAGTGGTCTCTAAACTCTCCTTATCCGCATTTACAAACTCCTCTAGTAAATCTCCATCGGATGATAATCGAACCTTACGCCTCGCACTCATGGTTTGCTTTGCTAAATCCGTCGTGGTCGGTATGTTGGTTAAAATATGCTCCTTCACCTCTTCGCTTCCAGCGGCGTTTGAAATTCTACTTACTAAACATTCCACTCTCGCTTGCACGCGAGATATCATTTTGGACAGCACCGTGGTGTCGTAAAACGGTTGTTTCGAGACTGAGACTAATATTGGCGAACGCAAGGCAACTCGAGACAGTTTATCGTGCTTTTTCAAGATTTTCACCAAAGCGGTGAAGTTGATATTCGTCCAATGTTCCATCAAGACCAACTCGCCGTGGAAGTTTGCCAACTGCACGCACAAGTCCGCCTCACTCTCTAAGTTATTTGCTTCGACAGTAGTAACATTTGCCATCTGTTGATGTTGATGTTGTTGTTGATGTGAAGATGGTGCATGTCCTTGATTTTTCTCGTTCAACGTTGCCCGGTCAGCACTAATATTCGCCGTTTTATCTCCATCATTCGCATTCTCATAAACAAACAGTTTATCTTCCCCGACGATTTCGCTGAACATTACGTTCATTCTGCTCTCTTTCATCACTAATTCTTCCTCTTTGTTAATAAAGAACTCGTTGAATTTCATGACTTCGTGTTGTAACAATCGAATAAACTCTTTCTCGATTTCGGGGTTGTCGTTTCCACTCGGTATCGATTTCAACGTCTTCTTCAAGGCTTTGTACTGAAGAAACTTATCTCGAATATCCTCCGCGGTGTTGTTCACCACGGATGCGAGTTGATGGCCAAACTTCATCTTTTTTGTTGTTCGTTGTGTGCGTGTATTAATGAGTATGCCGAGAAGACTTCGTTGATACTCTATAAACGAGCGCGCGCAATCTCTCTCTCTCTCTCTCTCTCCTTCTCCCTCTTTTTTTTTAAAGGAGAGAGCTCTCAAAATATTCCTTTTTTTTCCCTTCTTCTCTCTTTTCTCTTGGACGTTGGAGGTTTTTGAAAAAAAAATTCATTCATGCAGCGATTTCGCCTTCAAAAGTGCTCTCACGACGACACGAGTACCTCACAAAAACAAAATATTCGCACATGTTACTTTGCGCCGCTCACAATGGCACGATTAGTTCGTCTACCATCATCGCATCGTCGTCGTCGTCGTCGAGGGGAAGAAGACAACGTCCGGAGAAATCATTTTGGACGACGACAACAATAAAAACAAGAACTTCGATTTGTCTTCATGCATCGTCATCTTCTTCAAACAACAATGAAGAAAAGGAGGAGGAGGAGGAGGAGGAGGAGGAGGAGGAGGAAGACATCTTCGAGGTCATACGGGAGAACTTGCCATTTTTTATAGGTGGTATGGTGGCTGGGACGTTTGGTTTATCCATAACCGATGACTCGAGTCCACTGAAAGGATGGGTAGAAGATAGAAAGAAGAGTAGCATGAGTAGCTTGAGCCAAAATAACAAACTAGTCGAACCGTCACCTTCGTCGATACGGATACGGCAGGAAGAAGAAGCAGTTTTTACCGTACCGACGACGAAAACGACGCTTGAGAACAACAACAATGATAACATTAGTAGCACAGAGTAACAAAGTCTTATCATTTCTTTTGTATCATGGTATATTATTCCCTTATATATTTATTCCAACACACAAAATCTAAACCAGCTAATTGACGTCTCTTTTTCTAATCCCAACTCGTATAGCCACCGCCAGAGTAGCCACCTCCGCCGTAGCTACCTCCCCCGTAGCCACCGCCTCGGTCACCCCCGTAACCTCCACCTCCACCTCCACCGTGATTACGAAAATCTCTCCCCCCATATCTGCTCCCCCCGCCGGAGCGACCTTTGGATCGACCGCCGTAGGAAGATCTGGATGCGAAACCACCCAAAAAGGAAGGAACTTCTTGTCCAGCTTCGGACATAACGTCCATGAGAGCCCTAGCTATGCCGGCATCTTTGTCTCCGAACAAAGCAGTGGCTTGACCTTTCTTACCCGCGCGTCCAGTTCTACCAATTCTGTGGACGTAATCGTCGATATCTGTCGGCAAATCAAAGTTCACGACGTGCGTGACGTGAGGAATATCCAAACCTCTTGCCGCGACATCTGTAGCGACCAAGATTGGAGTTCTCCCTGCTCTAAACGACTTCAACGCAGCCTCTCTCTCGTGCTGCGTGCGATCACCATGAATGGATGTCGCTGGTTTTCCTTGCTCGCACAAAAAGTCTTCCAATTGATCGGCACCTCTCTTTGTTTCAACAAACACAAGTGTCAAACCTGGGACAGCTTCTGTCAAATCCAAAAGCATTTGCGTCTTGTCGTAATAAGATGGGACGTAGCAGACCGTTTGATTGATGAGATCTGTAGAGGAGCCAACGCGACCAACGGTTAAAAAGACGTAGTCGTGTAAGAAATCAGCTGCCATTCTTTGAATCTCCTTTGGAAACGTTGCCGAGAAGAGCATCGTTTGACGCTCACCCGTACGAGGCATGTCTCTTTGCTCAACCAACTGTCGAATTTGCGGTTCAAAACCCATATCCAACATCCTATCCGCCTCATCCAATGCCAGGTACTCGCATTTGGCCAATCCAACTTTAGCTCGGTCGATTAGATCAATCAGTCTCCCTGGTGTCGCGATGAGAATGTCGCAACCGCGCTCCATTTCTCGAAACTGTTCGACAGCTGGAGCGCCACCATAGACAACCACTGGTCTGCATCCCGTCTTGTATGCAAACTTTCGCGCTTCTTCATGAATTTGAATGGCCAACTCGCGCGTTGGTGACAATACGAGTGCTAATGGAAACGTTTTCCTACCTCTTTGTCCACCGCTTCCAGTCAAGAGGCCGCGATTGAGAATGCCGTAAATAATTGGAAAGCAAAACGCCGCCGTCTTACCAGAACCAGTCTGCGCACAAGCCATCAAATCACGACCAGCGAGGGAGATTGGAATTGCGTGACGCTGGACCGGTGTTGGCTTTTTGAATTTACACCTTTCGATGTTGGCATTGATTTCTCTTCCAAAATCCACGTCCTTGAAGTACTCGATTGGCTTCGGCGGGTCGTTACCAGACACTTCCACCGGAATATCTTCGTAAGCGTCGAAATTCAAACCGTGATTTTCGGTTTGAAACATTTCCGTTTCTGCATCCGCTCCTTCCGCTCTGGCTCTGTCTTCAGCTTCCATTCGAGCGAATGGATCGGTCTCGCGAAAGCGAGATCTCCCCGTGTCCCATCCACCTCTTCTTCTGTCGTCGTCTCGTCTCCCGAACGACGAGTTCGAGTAATCTAAATTATCTCTATGTCCTCGAGATGAGCCTCCCCATCCTCCACCGCGAAATGAACCGCCTCCTCTGTCATCTATTTGAAAAGAAAGAAAATGTTACGTTGGTCAATATTGCTTGTTTTGGTTCCGGAAATTTTCTTACTCCCACTTGGGTTTTGGGAGCGCGTTGTCGATTGATTTGAAATTTTAGCGCGCTCGAACGGCATCTCTCGCGATCGATGTATATCCTCCGCGATATACGTTTCGGATGCATGAGTATGCTCTTTATTTGTTTCGAACGGTAGCGTTTACGTTTATTTCTCTGAGAATAACCTACCTCGAAAGTCTCGTCTGCCGCCACCACCGCCAAAATCCCGTCGGCCTCCAAAGTCGCCACTGCTGCCTTGTGGCCGATTTCTCAGGTGCGGTGGCACGTACGTTTTTTCTGCACTCGCCTTAGGAGTGCTCGTTGTTTTTGTCGGTTCATCGTTACTCAAAGTTCCCAAAGGTGGTAACTCATCGGTATCGTCAGCCCAGTTATTCGCCATATATTCGCGTCCGCTTTCTGGCGCTCTCTTTCTTTCTCGTTTTTTTACGCGTAAATACGAGTTCAATCGTGTGTTCATCCGTGCCTGTGGGCAATTCCTTGACTTTTTTACTTTTTTTTGTTTGCCTTCTCTTTTTTGTCTCTCTCTGTCCATCTCTCTCTCTTGCTCTCCAAGCTCTCTCTCTTTCCCTCTCGGACCTCATTCTTTTGTCGTCTTCTCTGAACAACATCAAACGGACAATTCAACAGTAACCAAAGGGAAGTAGAAAGACACGCACACAGAGGGAGTCATAGAGAGAATGGATTCGCACTTGGAAGGATCCGGCGGTGGATCGCTCTCGCCGCCGCTCTCCAACAACAACAACAACAACAACAATAACAACAACAATAAAGGAGACATCCCCGAAGACGCCGAAGAGATTCAACCTATAATTCCTCCCTCGAGACCGATGCACGCAGCGATATCGAATCCATTTGTTGATGATAATGGCGATGGTGGTGGTAATGTGTATGCAATCGCTCCGGGAGCATCGATTCAAAACTCCGTGCATACTACGCGGCGGTTTGCGCAAAGAGCAACAGATTCCTCGTCAACGATAAATCAACAACAGAACGTGGAAAAAGGAGGAGGCAAAAATACGTACAATACCAAAGCGAAACCATCCACATCGGCTGCAGATTCCAACGGTACCCGAGGAAACACGTATGAAGGGAATGCTGAAGTCGATGGATATAACGACTATGATAACGGTGGTGAAGAAGATGATCACAAATCAAATGAAAACAACAAGAAGAACAAAGCGAGAACAACGAGAAGTAGCGGTAGTTTGCACTCTGAAGAAGTAGAAGGAGGCGGTGCTCCTAAAGCGGGAAGCTTGAATGGAACAGAAGCTGCAAATACCGACGGTAGACCTGAAGTAGAATCCAAAGAGAAGAAAGTAGTAACACAACAAAGAAGGCGGCGTCAGATAGGTAGTACGAATAATAATAACGAAGATGGAGTGGACACCTTTGGGGAAGCAGCGGCGGTTGTAAACGAAACCGCTCCGCTCCCACCAACAAATGAGTACGAATACAAAGAGCCATGGGATATTCCTTCTGCAGAATTAATCCCAGCTGCAATGAGTTTAAAATGTACTGCTGATGCTTATCAAAACGACGGGCGATTTGATAACGCCGAGAGAACGTATGGTATGGCGTTGCGATTTATCGAGCACGAATCTCTCTTCGCCTCAGTTGGTGAAAATGTCAAGAAACAAATAACAGACGCAAAAGGGAATAATCTAGATATACAACTTGCTTCAAAGAGTGAACTTACCGTGGCATGTTTGATTGAAGCCTCCGTGTGCGCTTTGAAGCGTGGAGATGCTTCGCGAGCGGGCGATTTAGCCTCGAGGGTGTTGAACAACTCAAAGAATAATACTTTGGCGCTAAAAGCGCGAGCGCAGGCTCGCTTAGCCGAGGGCGATTTCCGAAACGCACTCGCAGATTGTGACGAAGCTTTGAAGCTTGAGAAGCACGTGGATAAGAAAGCTGAATTTGAACGTTTACGGAAAGAGATCGAAACGCGTTCCGAAGAGTTATCGCCTATGTGTGGTGGAAAACAACAACAGCACGAGTTTGAGTATGGCATACAAAATGCTGCGGTGATGCGAAACACATTTGCAGCATACGATGGTGCTGATAACGAGCCGCCTGTCGGAAAGAACGTGACAGCGATGCGAACGATGACTTGGCAAGCGGAAGTGGAAGGTGAATCTGAGGGTGGTAGGACTACGATGGATACAGAACCCGGTGCTGCGTTCAAAGGCATCGTGCGAGAGAAGATTATTGAAGAAGGTTACGATAGAGATCACGGTCAGACGTTGTTAAACGTAAATGTCGAGAAGAAAGATGATCCTAACGGAACAACAACAAATACAAACGTTGGGGATACGACGGCTCAACTCAATAAAACGCACCTCCCGACGCAACAAGCAACAACACACGAACAACCTTTGCGTTCGCAAGATGGTGGGATACAAGGATCTCTGTTGATAGGTTCTGTCGGAGGTGGAGGTAATCACAGAACCCCGGTGTCGCGAGATAGCAACGGAGTGCAAGCAGTACTAATTTCGAACTCAACGCAACGAGCGTTAGGCGGCACTTATTCGATTCAGAAAGACCATCGTCCGACGGATGCGCTCGTTGAGAGCGACACAGACGACGAAGAGGGAGAGGAAGTGTGCGGAGGAAAATGATTCGCTTCGATAAGAATAATAGTAGATTTGAAACTTGCGAAAGACTATTTGTAATAAAATTGATTTCTAGATTATCACAACACGGTGCACTCTATACATACCCATTCATCTTTCTCGTAAATTTCAAACTCTGCACAGCCTTCCGAAGTATATTTTTTAATCACGTCGGTGGCTTGCTTTCCTGCTAAAATCCCAGACAATCCTATTTTCCCTCCTTTTCGAGTCATTTTGACGAACTTAGATGCTAGTTCGATGTTTGGCGTTATCAATATATTTGCTACGAGTACGTCTACACTTGCCGGTTCCTCAGCGTCCAGTTCCGTCCCGTCGCCGAGCACCGCTTTGAACTTGTCTTGGACGCCGTTGATGACCGCGTTGGCCTTCGCTGCTTCAACTGCCATGGCATCAATGTC
>Ga0066856_10000130_pt1 | contig 24565 bp, 36 predicted proteins | sample ETNtaG_5_FD_65605 | JGI IMG/M metagenome (GOLD analysis project Ga0066856, IMG submission 65605) | Marine microbial and viral communities from oxygen minimum zone, Eastern Pacific Ocean - ETNP201406SV205 | ecosystem: Environmental > Aquatic > Marine > Oceanic | place: Pacific Ocean: Eastern...
TATAACAGAGGAGTTGAAACGTGACAGAATCAAGGAACTCGATGAAAAGATCGGAGAGATCGAAACGGCTTTTCAAGATATCGATAAGCGTCTTACTGAAGTTGTTTCACCGTTAGAAAAATTACGTGAACTGAGTGGTGAGATATCTAAGCAGATACAAATCACACATACACAGAACGGTACCATAAAAGCATTAACTGCACAACAGAAAGATCTGGAAGCTAGTGGCTCTTCTATAGACGTAGAAGCTACCAAACTGCTTGAAATGCAAGAGGATTTAAGGTCTGTCACTTTGTCACTTGTAGAATCCAAAAAGAGTTTGGATGTACATATGACAGCTAGTCTGCTGTTGAGAGACTCAGGTATTAAAACAAGAATCATTAAGAAGTACTTACCTGTGATGAATAAACTCATCAACCAGTACTTAAATAAGTTACAATTCTACTGTAACTTCACATTAGATGAAGAGTTTAAGGAAGTATTGAAGTCTAGATACATTGATGAGTTCTCATATGAAAATTTTTCAGAGGGTGAGAAAGCACGTATTGATATCAGTTTGTTGCTAACTTGGCGATCCATTGCTAAACTAAAGAACAGCGTTGACACCAACCTCCTTATCCTTGACGAGATCTTTGATGGATCACTTGACACAGTAGGGTCAGATGAGTTATCATTCATCCTCAGAACGTTTAACGATAAGTCAAACGTGTTTGTTATCTCGCACCGTGATAACTTGACAGACAAATTTATGCGGGTACTACAGTTCTCCAAACCACAAAACTTCTCACATCTTGAGATCAAGGAATCTGGTGGTCCCGACTCACTTATAACAGAGTCCTAATGCAGAAACAAATTTCAGAACAGGTTAAATCAGAACTAGCAGAAGCACAGAAGCATTTGCGAGAAGCACTTGCCTTTGCTGCTAGAACCGAAAGTCCATTCCTCATCAAGCACGTTAGCGAGATGGTGTTCAACATTGAGCATATACAGGAACTGGATGACATTCTATTTTCAATTAAGTCGGAGGATCTAATTAATGACCGTTAAATCATTCACTAAGATAGATAAGAAAGGTCGAGAAGAAACGTGGAGTTGGGAAGAGACTCCCGAAGTACTAGCCGCACTGGAGGCACTCAATGAAAGTTCCAAACTGGCAGCATCATTCAAAGAAAGAAAAGAAACGCCACCTTAAACCACAGGCACTGCGTCAAGCGAGAGCAAGACGTAGACAGTTGATAAAGTGTCTACTTAACCCTCCCAAGCGGAGGGTTTCTTCGTATAATAAGGACATAAGAAACAAACACCCAATGCCAGATTCATCACATTACGAAGTTAAAGGTAACCTTGCTAGACTACTAGCTACTGAAAACCTTATTGTCCAACACAAGACTGTGGACACAGCATCGTTCGATGTGCAGAAGAGAATCTTGACACTTCCTATCTGGAAAGGACTAACAAATACAATCTATGATCTTCTTGTAGGACACGAAGTAGGACACGCATTATACACACCTAATGTAGACCTTAGTTCAACTGGTGTACCACAAGGATACTTAAACATCACAGAGGACGTACGTATTGAGAAGTTAATGAAGCGTAAGTTTCCTGGTTTACGTAAGTCTTTCTTTGAAGGTTATAAGCAATTAAATGATCAAGACTTCTTTAGTGTTTGGGAGAAAGATCTTGAAGAGTTTACTATGGCAGATAGAGTGAATCTTCATTTCAAGATTGGAAACTATGTTGACATTCCTTTCAATGAAGTTGAGCAAGCAATCGTAGATCAGATAGCACAAGTAGAAACTTTTGAGGATGCTATAGAGGCAGCAAGAGTGCTCTGGAACTACAGAAAGGATGTAGAGCAACAAGCAGAGACCCAACAGATGCCACAAGCGAACACAGACGGTGTTAGTGATAGTTCTCAACCTGGTAGTGACTGGGGTGAAGGAGATGATGGTGAAGAGAGTGATGAAGAAGGAGATGATGGTTTTAAAACTAGGTCTGAGGATGGTGAAGGTAGTGGTGATGATACTGATGGTGGTACAGGATTTGATGAGGGTGATGGAGACGCACCTAAGGATCTCAGCACTGTTGAATCACTAGAGTCTAAGTTGAGAGATCTAACTTCAACTAACACTTATGAGGAACTTGATGTTATTGAAATCAAACCAAGTAAGTATGAGAAGATTGTTGTTTCTAACAAAGTCTTTATGGACAGATGTGCAGAGCATTATGCTTCTCTGACTGAGAAAAACGAGGAGTATGGATTTGATCCTGTAGGGGTTGCCGACCAAGAGTTCGACAAGTATCGTAAGGAAGCAGCAAGAGAAGTTAGCTACCTTGTTAAAGAGTTTGAGTGTAAGAAATCTGCTGCTGCTTATGCACGTGCATCTACTGCAAAGACTGGTGTTTTGAACACTTCTATGCTACATACTTACAAGTACAATGAAGATCTATTCAAGAGAGTAACAATTATACCTGATGGTAAGAACCACGGTCTAATTGCACTTGTTGACTGGTCAGGATCTATTGGTGAAGTATGCTTTAATATGGTAAAGCAACTTCTAAATATTGCGTGGTTCTGTAAGAAAGCACAGATTCCATTCAATGCATACCTATTCACTACCGAGTGGCCATCCGATGAAAGACCCGACAGATCCACCCCTTACAAATATTCCTTTGGAGATCACTTTAATCTTATTAATGTGCTTACCACCGACACTACTGGCAATGAGTTTGAACAACAGTTAAAGTATATGTTCCGTTTGGGTGCATACTACTCTAGCTACTGCCACGGTGAAGTGTTCCAATACTCACGTTGTCTTAGTTATCCAATTGGTTTATACTTAGGTGGTACACCACTTTCGGATGCTATCGTATCAATGCATACTGTCATCCCTTACTTCAAGAAGAAGTATGGTGTTGAAAAATTAAATGTTATCGTATTATCTGATGGAGAATCCCACGCAGGAGTCTACACGACTGACAAAGAACATTACAGGGATGAAGAACTTCTTACACGAACAGTGGAGCATCGTACTGCTCTTAGGAATAATCGTACGGGGCGTGTTTTTAGTCGTTTTTCAAATAATTATATGGAGAATCTTGGTATCCTTGTACGAGATCTTAAAGAGTCGTTTCCTGAATCCAACTTTGTTAGTTTCAGACTTATCGAATCTAGGGATGTTGCTTACTGGCTTCGTAATGCATCTTACTTATGCACCGACTGGATGGAGCGTGGAATTTCCAGAGATGAAATTAAAGCAAAACTTAGAAGAGACAAGTCCTTAATCGTTAAGAAGTCTCTTGGCTATGATGAGTTGTACCTAATGCCAAACAAAAACTTAGGACTCAATACTGAGTTTGAAGTTGATGAAGGAGCATCTAAAGCAAAGATCAAAGCTGCTTTCAAGAAGTCTCTTGGTAACAAGAGTGTCAACAAAAAGATCCTATCATCTTTTGTAGATATGGTCAGTTGACAAACTGGTACACTGGGGGTTCCCACCCCCAATTCTTGTACTATAATAAGTACATACAAAACAATTAATCCTCTTAAATCTAATGACCGTAGTTTCCGATCTCCGTGACCAGTATGGTAATCAAATTACCGCTACTGAAGTTAAAAAATATGCTAGAAAGATTGGACTTGGTTATCGTGCAATCACTAACAGACTAAGTGCTTACAAAGTAAAGCGTGGTACTTGGGATCTAACAGTGAAGGAAGCACTAGAGAAGACCTACAGCAAACCAGCAGCAGCACCTGCTGTAGAGCAGAACTTAGTTCCAGATGTAGATGCTAACTTTGTCCCTTTCGGCAATTTCAATCGTCTTAAGAAGATCCTTAAATCTGGTATCTTCTATCCCACATTCATCACTGGTCTATCAGGTAATGGTAAGACCTTCGGTGTAGAACAAGCAGCAGCACAACTCAAGCGTGACTTGATTAGAGTTAACATTACGATAGAGACAGATGAAGACGATCTTATTGGTGGGTTTCGCCTTGTTAATGGCGAAACGGTATGGCACAACGGTCCAGTCATCGAAGCACTCGAAAAAGGAGCAGTCCTACTTTTGGATGAAGTGGACCTTGCATCTAATAAGATACTTTGCCTTCAGTCCATCCTCGAAGGGAAGGGAGTCTTCCTCAAGAAGATAGGTAAGTACATTCAACCTGCTGATGGATTCACAGTTATAGCTACTGCTAACACTAAGGGTAAAGGATCTGAGGATGGTAGATTCATTGGTACTAACGTATTGAATGAAGCATTCCTTGAGAGATTCGCTTTGACCTTTGAGCAAGAGTATCCTTCAGTTCAGATAGAGCAGAAGATCCTTAACAAGGTATGTAAGGATGCTGACTACTGTAAGAAACTTGCTGACTGGGCAGACATCATTCGTAAGACATTCTACGATGGTGGTATCGATGAGGTGATCAGTACACGTAGACTTGTACACATCACTAAGGCATTCTCTATCTTTGGTGATCGTCTAGAAGCAGTACAACTTTGCTTGAACCGTTTCGATGATGAGACCAAGCAAGCATTCTTAGACCTTTACAGTAAGGTTGATGACAAGGTTGACCTTCCTGTAGACGAGGGAGAATCACCTGTGGAAGTACATTCAGACAAAGTGGTTGCAATTAGGTAACCACTCTGTTATACTGGTAGAAAACTACCACGTATATGAACAAGTACAATGAAGATGCACTTCTAGAAGAAGTCAAGTCTTACATTCACAACACGTACCGAGGTCATTACAGTCCAGGTGGGGTTCAGACGTTGGATCTCATCGATTCGGTAGGTGACGCTGAGGCATTCTGTAGGAGTAACATCCTAAAGTATGCCTCTCGCTACGATCGAAAGGGTTCAGCACGTAAGGACATCATTAAGATTGCCCACTATGCTATACTCTTACTCCATTTCAATGATAAGACCGCCCGTGCGATGTCTATCAATGATGGAACTACATCATTCTCAGTTGATTACGACAAATGACCGCAGTCACATTATCAAAGACTACATTAGCCATTCTTAAAAACTTTGCTACGATCAATACAAGTATCGTAGTAAAGACTGGAAATGTTCTTAAGACTATCAGCAATGCAGAAAACATTCTGGCATCTGCTAAGGTAGAGGAGACATTCCCAATCGACTTTGCCATCTATGACTTGAACCAGTTTATTGCTGGTCTCCTGTTGTTTGATGATCCTGTATTACACTTTGATAATCCTAACTACGTTACGATTAAAGATCAAGGTCAGGGACGTAGAGTCAAATACTACTTCAGTGATCCTGAAATCACTATGAAGGCAGCACCTGATCGTGAGATCAAATTTCCTGGTGGCAACATTGAATTCAATGTGACCGAGGAACAGATCGGTGCACTCAGCAAAGCTGCTGCTGTGTATGGTCTACCAGACTTCACTGTGTCAGGTGAAGAGCAAACCGTTATTCTAAAGGTACGTGACAAAGAAGACGACACCTCCAACTCTTATGATCAAGTTGTACAAGGATCAACAGACGGTGATTACTCGCTCGATTTTAAAGTTGAAAACCTTAGACTCTTCCAAGGAGACTACGGAGTAAGTGTGTCAAGTAAGTTGATTTCTAAATGGAATCACAGCAACATCGACTTGACCTACTACATCGCCTTAGAACCTTGAGAAAATTCTTATGGGTTGAGGAGTATCGACCCACCAAAATTAATGACTGTATACTTCCACAGTATCTTAAAACTACATTCCAAGAGTTTGTAGATGCTGGTGAATTCCCTAACCTCCTTCTATCAGGATCTTCTGGTGTAGGTAAGACTACAGTAGCTAGAGCATTATGTGATGAGTTAGGTGTTAGTACTATTGTTATTAATGGTTCTGATGAAGGTCGTTACCTTGATACTGTCAGGACTAAGGTTAAGAATTTTGCTAGTACTATTAGTCTCTCAGGTAGTAAGCACAAATGCGTCATCATAGATGAAGCAGACAATATGACTGCTGACGTTCAGTCACAGTTACGTGCTGCTATAGAGGACTATCAGAACAACTGTAGATTTGTCTTTACTTGTAACTACAAGAACAAGATCATTCAACCGTTGCAGTCTAGGTGTTCTGTCTTTGACTTTGTTATTAAGAAGGAGGACAAGTTAGATCTTCAAGGTCAGTTTTTCCTGAGGATCAAACAGATTCTTAAAGAGAACAAGGTTACGGGAGAGGACAAGGTACTAGTAAAGTTAGTACAGAAACATTATCCCGATTGGAGGAGAACATTAAATGAATTACAGAGACACAGTGTACGAGGGTCTATTGATAGTGGTATTCTGGTTGATATATCAGAACTGGACATTTCGACGCTGGTAAAAGCACTAGCTAGAAAAGAGTTTAGTACTGTCCGTAACTGGGTTGTAGAGAACCTTGACAACGATCCTAATATGATCTTCCGTAAGATCTATGAGGGATTGACTGAGAATCTATCACCAAGGAGTGTACCTCAGTTGGTTCTTATACTTGCAGACTATCAGTATAAATCTGCTTTTGTTGCAGATCAAGAGATTAATCTTTTGGCTTGTATGACACAGATTATGTTGGAGTGTGAGTTTAAATGAATTACAAAGAGGAAAAAATTCGAGAGGCAGAGAAACGTATTGCTGAATTGAAACGTTGGATTGAAACGTGGAAAAAGCAATGAATACATTCACCTTCACGGATGAAGAACTTCTGTGCTTACAAGTGTGTTTACAAAATGCACCGTGTCCATATGACATAGGCAAGAAGAAATTAGTATCTGAAATTGAGGATAAGATAGGTCAACCACCTAAAGTAGAGGTTGAACCATTGTTGTTGCCCAAGTATGATTTGACTAAGTATGGTATCACTGATTAAACTATGGAGGATATGGAAGTATGCATTGGGTAGTTTCGCTGACGAAAAGACTAAACGCTACGACAACCACGTTGTTATCGTACGTAGTATTATTTTCTTTTCTTATCTCATCACTAACTGTTTTATTATTGGTGGGGTCATAAGACATTGGTAAACTTTACCATAGATCTTGATTTTGATACTCTCCTTATGGAGACTCAACAAGTATATAAGATTTGGCAGATGGCCATTAAACCAATGGCACCTGCTGGCTACGATCCTACCTTATCTAAGAATGCGTACAACCTCATTCTATTCAGTTCTTTCCTACCAACATACTACAATTTGTGGCAGCAAGTTCTTTCCAACATTAAAGGTGAGATAGGTAGTCCAACATATGTTCACGCTTGGTTGAACGTCCATAGATCTGAAGATCTGTGTGATGAAAATGAATCACTTAATTGGCACAATCATTCCTATGCTGACTACCACGGATTCGTACACATCAGTAATAAAAATACTGATACTGTCTTTAAGGATGGTCAAGTGATACCAAACAAGCAAGGTCAGATGTGTATGTTTGAAGCAGCACGTGAACATCGTGTAGAGAATAGACAATTCTCTGGTATCCGTGCTAGTATAGGGTTTGATATACTACACAACCCTAATCCTGGTGTCTTCGTACAACAGGTAATTGATTCTGGAGCACTCCCCCAATTGGTTCCTATATTATGAAAAAGTTTAAAACACCCCTAAGATATCCTGGTGGTAAATCACGTGCTACTAAGATTCTTCTAGAGTACATACCAAATAACTTCGACTACTATGTCGAACCTTTTATTGGTGGTGGATCTATGGCTATTGCTCTAACAAAGCAACGTCCAGATCTTAAGGTTGTTATCAATGATCTATACTATCCAGTCTTTGCTTTCTGGACTGCTCTTAGAGACGCAGGTCCACAGATGCAATCACATCTTCATAACGTTAAGACATATCTGTCTAAGCACGAGGATAAAGAAGATGTATTGAAGGCACATAGAGAAGCATTCAATAAGGCAAAGGATAAACTGAAAGAACACAAGGACATCTATGAGACAGCAGTTAATTTTTACATTTGCAACAAGTGTAGTTTCTCTGGTCTTAGCGAAAACTCTTCTTTTTCTGCTCAGGCAAGTCAATCTAACTTTTCATTTAATGGCATAAATAGTCTACTGTGGTACCACCAAGCGATTAGATCTTGGAACATTACGAACCAAGATTACTCTCAGGTAATGAACCCCAGTGCATTCAATTTCTTAGATCCTCCTTACAGCATCAAAGACAACCTCTATGGTAGTAAGGGATCTTTACATAAGAACTTTGGACACCAGAAACTTGCAGATCTCTGTAATGTATTCTCTGGTAATATAATGCTCACTTACAATGCATCTAAGGATATTGAAAAATTATATCCTGAGTACTCTAAGCTGAAGTGGGATCTCACATATACTATGAGATCAACACAGTCATATGGTGCTGACCAAGATAAGCGTAAAGAACTTCTTCTGGTCAATTATACGATCAACAACAGTACAGGTAACTGGTACAAGTAATGGGAAACCTAATTGCAAGGGCACGTGGTGGACGTGCACAACTAATTGACACTAAGATGGGCGTAGTCCAAACTTTTGGTGTTGACGTAGCTAGTGCTATGGTCCAAGGAGATGAAGTAGTAGTGAATCTTACCTCAGGTAAGACACAGATCTACAGATTCAATGCTTCTGGTCGTACCGTATTCGGACCTGTAAGAACCTATTAATGACTGAAAAGATCGACACTCAGGGAATGAGTGGACCTACAACACAAGGTTGTAAGGATAATGTGTTTCCTAAAGATGAGAACGGTAATCCAATTTACCCACCAATGGATGTTACACCATTGACATTACTGGAACCACAACTTAGAATTGAATTGAAGGATCTCATTAATGAGGTTCTAGATGAGAGAGAGTATAACAGGAAGATGAACGGACCATATGATATGCCAGAAGAAGATCAACCACCCACCTACACTGAGTACAAACATCCTTGGTATGAGCACCTTGAAACTAAATGATTACCTCTATTCTATTAATCAATCCAAGAAGGATATATGGAATGAGGAAGACAAAAAGAACTATGTCCCCTATGTGATCAACAAGTGTCTTGCTGGTCAATTAGATTCTGTACTGCACGCAAATGAAATGAATGCTTCTGCTCATTTAGATAAGCGTTTACAGTATGATTATTACATAAATACCCTCAGACCTAGGAAGAGATTCTCTCCTTGGCTGAAGAAGTCTGCACTTGATGATCTTGACGCAGTAAAAACATACTATGGATATAGTAATGAAAAAGCACGACAAGCATTAAAGGTATTGACTACATCACAGTTGAAAGAGATCCGATCCCTTATTGATACTGGTGGCAGTAAATGACTGAAGAATTTGTAGAATGGAATGAGCAATCAATGATTGAGGTTGCTCTAAAGGAACCAGATGACTTCCTTAAGGTGAGAGAAACATTAACAAGGATAGGTGTAGCTTCTCGTAAAGAAAAGAAGATCTATCAATCTTGTCACATCCTCCACAAACGTGGTAAATATTACATCGTTCACTTCAAGGAACTCTTCGCACTTGACGGTAAACAAACTAATCTAAGCATCAACGACGTACAACGTCGTAACAGAATTGCATCCCTCTTGTCAGATTGGGGATTATTGAGTATAATATCATCTGAGAAGATCGATACTATAGCTCCCTTGAACCAGATCAAGGTTCTATCCTTTAAGGAGAAGGGAGAATGGATTCTAGAATCTAAGTATAATATCGGTAAGAAGAAAACAGAAACGTAATGGGATTAACATTTGAAGACTTTAAGGGTCGTATCATTCGACCCGATGAGATGAAATCGTTATTTGAAATCAATCCAAACCGTAAGGAGTACACAGTAAAACTTCCTGATCCTTGGGAGCATAGGTATCTCGTGGTAGAGGATGTTCTTGTCAATCCTTATGATGTAAAGGATTTTCTTATTCACTCATCTTATATTGCTGGTACTAATGATCTAATACCAGATAAGACTGGTGCACCAGGTATGCAACAACCTGTGGCTAACGAGTGGGTTAAATCTTTTATACTATATCTTAGACAACTTTTATACGATCTTAAGATTACACATAGAGACATAACGTGGTACGATTTTAATTGTTATTGTAATATGTTCTGGAAGAATATGATTGCTATTGACAGTAACTACCGTCCACACGTGGATCCTGGTGATTTTGCATTCAATCTATTTCTATCAGATGATCTTCACGAAGATGAAGGTACTGCTGTGTTTGCTATTAATATGCCTGACGGACAGAAGTGGATTGATATTAGAGATATGGAAAGGAAATCTGGGATACATCCTAGATTGATTAGTCAGAGAATGGATCAAGGTAGAGTAGGTGAAGGTCAGTTAGACAAGTGGAAATACTTTCAAGGTGATGACGTATATGAATATGTTACTACAGTACCAGCTGGATTTAATTGTCTTTCTGGATATAGAGGATCTCTATTCCACACTGCTGTATATGATCCAAAGAATTATTCTGATGATCACGTACGGTATTCTTTCGTATCTATGTTAGCGTTAACCGCACCTTCTAAAAACAAATCATCTTTCATTACCCAAAAACCCGAATAAATTTGAGGGTTCTCACCACTACCACTTCTAGCTTCTTGTGGTTAAATAGTAGTGTTGCCGAAAGGGACACAACTTAAACCTCGCTTAACTAAGGAGCAAACAAATGAACATTCAAAGATATCGTGCTGCCGATCTTCCAGAACTAATGGATCGGATCACAAGAAACAGCATTGGGATGGATGATTACCTTGATAAGTTTTTTAATCTACACGAAACTACAAGTAACTATCCTCCTTACAACCTTGTTCAGGTTAACAACGTAGAGTCTAGACTAGAGATTGCACTAGCTGGATTTAAGAAGGAAGAAGTACTAGTATATTCTGAGTATGGTAAACTCTTTGTGGAGGGTCAGAAGGAAGATAAAGAAACCGAACTTACATACCAACACAAAGGACTAGCTCAGAGATCCTTCAAGCGTGTCTGGACACTCTCTGATGAAACAGAAATCAGAGATGTAAAGTTTGAAGATGGTCTGTTGACTATCGAGTTAGGTAAGATCGTCCCTGAACACCACTCTCGTAAAGATTACCTTTAACCATCTAACCCCTTGACAAATGTCAGGGGGTCTTTTATAATATATAAAAATATTCTATAATGTCTATCCAACTCCTGTTGATGAAAAGCGGTGAAGAAGTCATCGCTGATGTTTATGAGATCAGAGACAAAGAAGGTATGCCTCAGGGGTTTGTCCTTAGAGAACCTCAGATCTGTAAGCTACTACCTAATGTAGAAGAACCTGATAAAGGACCAAATGTTCAGTTCCATAACTGGGCACCTCTATCACAACAAAGGAAATTCCTCGTTAAAGAACACGCATTTATTACAATGTGTGACCCCCTAGATCCCCTTATTGAACATTTCAGAGAACGTTTTGGAGAAAGTGATGAAGAACTGTCAAGTGCTGGTGCTCAAGAACAACCAGATACTAGTGAGCCAACTGGAACCGACTGAGGCAGAACTGCCAGGTGAACCAGATGTCAAGTTAATTGATCCCTGTGTGTTGAATACAGAAGGAGAAGAGAAAGGATCATTGACAAAATGGCTAGAAGGGATTACAATACAGAACGAGATGATGATCCATTCGGATCAGATTCTTACAATTGTCGAACCTGTTACTGTTCTTACTCAAGATTACAATGAAATTCTACAAGAACGTTGACCAAGTTGGTGATCGAATTCTTGTTAGAGGATGTGATGGGTATAAAGAAGTTCGTTTTCGTGACGAGTTTCGACCTACTCTCTATGTAAACAGTAAGAAAGAGTCAAAGTTTTCCACCCTGTATGGAGAACCAGTTCGACCTATTCAACCAGGTACCATCCGAGACTGTAAGCAGTTCTGCCAACAGTATGAGGAGGTAGATGGTTTTGATATATCTGGTAATCAGATGTATCTCTATCAATGGATCAGTGACAACTTCCCTGGTGAGGTTGACTATGATCCAAGTAAGATCCGTGTGTTCACGATCGATATTGAAACCGCAGCAGAGAACGGATTCCCCGACATCGAATCTGCTGATCAGGAAATCTTACTTATCTCAGTTAAGGACAGTTTCACTGGCTTGTATCACGTATGGGGTTCTAAACCTTTTACGAACAAGCACGCTGACGTATCGTACACACTCTGTGCTGACGAGCAGGAACTACTACGGAAGTACCTCGCTTGGTGGATCGAGAATTATCCTGATGTTATTACAGGTTGGAATGTTCAACTGTTCGACGTTCCTTATATCTGTAATCGTTTGGATCGTATCCTTGGAACCAAGGAAACCAAACTCTTTTCACCTTGGAAACTTTTAAGTTCCCGTGAAATTTATATACAGGGCAGAAAAAACATCTGTTATGATGTATCGGGGATTACGGTGCTGGACTATCTTGATTTGTATAGGAAATTTACTTATACAAATCAGGAGTCTTACCGCTTGGATCACATAGCGTTAGTTGAGTTGGGATCTAAGAAGTTAGACCACTCAGAGTTCGACACCTTCAAGGAGTTCTATACCCAAGACTGGCAGAAATTTGTAGAGTATAACATCCACGACGTACGTCTGGTTGATCAACTCGAAGACAAGATGAAGCTTATGGACTTGGCGTTTACGCTTGCGTATGATGCTAAGGTCAACCTTGAAGATGTCTTTTCACAGGTTAGGATGTGGGACAGTATAATCTATAATTATTTGCGTAAGAGGGATATCGTTATCCCTCCCAAGCATAGAAATCAAAAGTCTGACAAATACGCAGGTGCTTATGTCAAGGAACCGAAACCAGGACGCTATGACTGGGTTGTTAATTTTGACCTCAATAGCCTGTATCCTCATCTTATTATGCAATATAATATCTCCCCAGAAACCCTCAGGGAGACTAGACATCCCAGTGCGAGCGTTGAAGGGATCTTAAATGGAGAGGTGCAGATTGATGGGGATGATTGTGTTTGTGCTAACGGTGCTCAGTATCGTAAGGATGTACGGGGTTTTCTACCAGAATTGATGCAGAAGATTTACGATGAACGTAAGATCTATAAAGGTAATATGATTGAGGCTAAGAAGAAGTATGAGAAAGAACCTACCCTCACTCTAGAGAAACAGATCTCGAAGTTTAACAACTTCCAGATGGCACGTAAGATCCAATTGAACAGTGCTTATGGTGCTATTGGTAATGAGTACTTCAGGTATTATAAACTAGCAAACGCAGAGGCAATCACGTTGTCTGGACAGGTCTCTATCAGGTGGATAGAGAACAAGATGAATGATTACCTAAATAAACTACTACAAACAAATAGTAAGGATTATGTTATTGCATCCGACACGGATTCAATATATCTTAATCTCGGACCTCTTGTTGATAAATTTTTTAGTAATCGGGTTAGTGATAAGAGCAAGGTTGTTTCGCTACTCGATAAGATCTGTAAAGAGAAGATTGAACCGTACATTGATTCTAGCTACGAGGAACTTGCGACGTACGTTCAAGCATATGAACAGAAGATGATAATGAAGCGTGAGAACATAGCGGATCGTGGTATATGGACAGCAAAGAAACGCTACATTCTCAACGTATGGGATTCCGAGGGAGTAAGGTATAAAGAACCAAAGATGAAAATTATGGGATTGGAGACTGCGAGGTCTTCTGTTCCTCAGTACTTCAGAGATCGTCTTAAGAAGGCGTTCAGACTTATTATGTCTGCTGATAATGAGACAGTTATTGAGTTCATCGATAACTGTAAGAAGGAGACTCGTGAGGCAGTAGTCTCTGACATTGCATTCCCACGTGGATGTAATGGTGTCACCAAGTACAATCATCCGTATGAGATTTACCAGAAAGGTACTCCCATACACGTACGTGGTGCGTTACTGTACAATCACTACATCAAGGATAAGAAGATTCAACACAAGAATGCTTTTATTCAAGAGGGTGAGAAGATTAAGTTTGTCTATCTCAAGACACCTAATCCTATTCAAGAGAACGTGATCTCATTCTTTCAGGACTTACCATCCGAGTTTAACCTGACCAAGTACATAGATCACGATAAACAATTTGAGAAAGCATTTTACGAACCCTTGCGTAATGTGCTAGAATGTATTGGATGGAAGCCAGAACGTTCTGGTAGTCTTATGGAATTTTTCTAATGAGTTTTTTAAATTCAGTCATCAAAGAGATTGGTAATGAGTATGCAGCAGTCGCAGACCAAGGTATCGCTGCTGGTGATACTGCTAACTGGGTTGATACTGGCAGTTATATCTTTAACGCTTTGGTATCTGGTTCAGTCTACGGTGGAATACCATCAAATAAAGTCACAGCTCTTGCAGGCGAGTCAAGCACTGGCAAGACTTTCTTTGCCCTCAGCGTCTGTCGTCATTTTCTAGAGCAGAACCCTAAGGGTAATGTTCTATACTTTGAGTCAGAGTCTGCTATCTCCAAGGAGATGATGGCAGAGAGAGGACTTGATGTGTCACGTGTGGGTGTAGTACCTGTTGTCACTGTACAAGAGTTTCGTACACAGGCTATGAAGATAGTGTCTGAGTATGAGAAACTTAACAAAGATGATAGACCACCACTGCTTATGGTACTAGATAGTTTAGGTAACTTATCTACTTCTAAAGAAATTGAAGATTCCGCAGCAGGAAAAGATACCAGAGATATGACACGAGCACAAGTGATCAAGTCTATCTTTAGGGTCTTGACACTTAATCTTGGTCGAGCGAATATACCACTGCTAGTTACTAACCATACCTACGAAGTCGTGGGTAGCTATGTCCCAATGAAGGAGATGAGTGGTGGAACAGGACTTAAGTACGCTGCTTCTAACATTATTTTCTTATCGAAGGCTAAGGAGAAAGACGGTACCGAGGTTGTTGGCAATCTCATTACTGCCACAAATCGTAAATCCCGCTTTACAAAAGAGAATTCTAAGGTTAAAGTAAGGTTGTTCTTCGATGAGAGAGGTCTTGACAAGTATTACGGACTATTGGAACTGGGTGAGAAGCACGGAATCTTTAACCGTGTGGGCAATAGGATTAAGTTTGGTGAAACTTCTGTTTATCCAAAGAGCATTCTTGCTGATCCTGAGAAGTACTTCACTCCAGAAATAATGCAAGCACTAGACGAAGCAGCATCCAAGGAATTTAAGTACGGTAATGAATGAACGCATTGAGAGGACTATCCTACGTAGTCTCTTCAGATCTGAAGATTACTATCGTAAGGTACTTCCCTTTATAAAATCCGAGTACTATGAAGAACTACACGAAAAGGTCATTTACGAAGAGATCCAAAAGTTCGCTTCTAAGTATGACCGTCTCCCGACCACGGAGGTTATACTCATTGAAGTCGAAGGAAGGCAAGATGTTTCTGATGAGACTTATAGTCAAGTCAGAAGTGTCTGTGACTCTTTCCAAGATGTAGAGGATCCGACACAGGATTGGTTGTTTGATGCCACTGAGAAGTGGTGTAAAGATCGTGCTATCTACATAGCTTTGATGGAGTCTATCAAGCTAGCAGATGGCAAAGACGAGAAGAAGAGTAGGGATGCAATTCCTGACATTCTCAAAGAAGCTTTATCGGTCTCTTTTGATGATCATATTGGTCACGACTACTTGGTTGACTATCAAGAACGCTTTGATTTCTACACTACTGACGAGGAGAAAACTCCGTTTGATCTGGAATACTTCAATAAGATTACCAAGGGTGGTATCCCAAACAAAACACTCAATGTTGCTCTCGCAGGAACAGGAGTAGGTAAGTCACTCTTTATGTGTCACGTTGCAGCATCTTGTTTGTCGCAAGGAAAGAATGTGCTGTATATTACCCTTGAGATGGCAGAAGAAAAGATAGCAGAACGTATTGATGCTAACCTTCTCAACGTTAATATAAAGGACATACCAGATCTACCTAGGATGATCTTTGAATCTAAGGTAGCAGACCTGTCACGTAAGACACAGGGTAAACTTATCATTAAAGAGTATCCTACTGCATCTGCACATTCAGGTCACTTCAGGGCATTGATGAATGAACTATCCTTGAAGAAGTCATTTGCACCTGACATTATATTCATCGACTACCTTAACATCTGTGCTAGTTCCAGATACAAAGGTGCTATTGTTAATTCCTACACTTATGTTAAAGCGATTGCAGAAGAACTTCGTGGTCTCGCCGTCGAGTTCGATCTCCCGATTATCTCAGCGACACAGACCACTCGTTCTGGCTTTGGTTCTACTGACGTTGATCTTACTGACACTTCTGAATCCTTCGGGTTACCCGCTACTGCTGACTTTATGTTTGCTCTTATATCTTCTGAAGAACTTGAAGCCCAGAATCAGATAATGGTCAAGCAGTTAAAGAACAGGTACAATGATCCTACAATGTATAGAAGATTTGTTGTAGGTATTGACAGAGCGAAGATGAAGCTGTATGATGTTGAACAAGGTAAGGATGCTGAAGCAGAGGCTAAAGACATCGACTTCACCCCTGACTTTGATAAAAAATCTTCATCTAAATTTGCAGACTTTGTAGTATGACCCAAACTAAAGTAGACATCAATCAGTATATGGAATTTGTGGATGGTACCACAAGTCAACCATCTAAGAACAATCAGGAGTTCATTCATAGAATTCAGGAGCTAGACAAAGAGGGTGTAGATATTGCACGTCTCTTGACTGCTGCTATTGGTCTTAGTGCTGAAGGTGGTGAGTTCGCAGAGATTGTAAAGAAGGTTACTTTCCAAGGAAAGGTATTAACTGGTGACACTAAAACACATTTGCTTCGTGAACTAGGTGATGTGTTCTGGTACTACAGTCAAGCTTGTATGGCATTAGGATTTGATTTTGATAAAGTTGTAGCACAGAATATGGCTAAGTTACTTGCTAGATATCCTACTGGATCTTTTGAAGTAACTAGATCTGAAAATAGGCAAGCAGGGGATCTATAATGTCTCAGGTCATTTCATATGACTGTGATAATTTACTAGATCTGGTAAAGATCTATGATGTTGATGTGCTTTGGAAAGAGATACTGACTGAAGCACGGACTTGTTACGGACTCTGGAAGTCGGTTATTGAACCATTAGCAGAGTCCTCTATGTCTGGTAGTAGGGATGAATGGGATATGTCTATGAGCAAGAACGCTTATAACATCATCACACTCTCATCCACTATGCCAGAATTTTTTTATTTGTGGAACCAAGTATTTAAAAATATTAGATCCTATCCAGGATTAGAAACTAAACCATTGTGGATACACGCTTGGATGAATGCACATAGGTATGATGAGTTAGGTAAGATGTCGTTAGGGTGGCATAACCATAGCTACTGTAAGTATCACGGTTTCATTCACTTGAGTGATAAACCTACAGAAACTGTGTTTGCTAATGATATTCCAAAAGATTTTAAGGAGAGAGATAAACAGACTTTGGCATACCTTGATCTAGAAGATCGTACTAAACATCCACTAGATGCTGATGAGTATCCATATGTCATCCCTAACAAGCAAGGACTACAGTATATTGGTCCAGGTCCGTTAATGCACGCTGTAAAACCTTTGCCATATGAGGGAATTCGTGTTAGTATAGGCTACGATATTATTGATGATCTCAACTGGTTGCCCTTAGAGCAATGTCATACTGAGAAGGGTTTATGTCAATTCTATCCAGTGTTCGAGAGATCAAAAGATTTCTTTAACACTAAGTTAGTTCCTATCCCTGTATACAAATGAAACTAAGACCTAAGGAGGAAGATCTTCCAAGACCTGAAGAAGAAATCGCAGACAGTTTTAATGCAGTAGACAAAGGAGAACTCATTGCTGAGATCTTATGTATTGCTGCTGAACTAGGTGGTACTGTTGAGAGAGTGGACACTTCAAATAGTGTCGGAAGAAAAAGCAAAAAGATAGTTATCGAGTATGATATAGAAGAATAATACTCTAAATACTGGTATGGCATACAATGTAATACCAAAAACATTTGAAGAAGCAGGTAAAGCAGTGAAGCATATGGATACAGTCCGTGCTGCTGAAGCCCTTAGGTTGTTTAATGTATTAACAGAGAAGTATGGAAACATACTGCCAGATCCTATTGCATTTGATCCAAGTAATAAAAGTGTATGTAAGATTAGCAGACAGCTAGTAGGAACTTTTACGATCAGAGAAATTAAAAATCAGTTGAAGATCAAAAATTTACAACCTGACTTTGGTAATGGTAGTAGAGGAAATAGAGGAGCAGCAAACCAAGGTGGTCTCTTTGAAAGAGAGATGGAGAACTTGCTTAATGATTGGATTGAGAATCCAGATGATCTAAAGAATAATAAGTATAGAAATTTTATCTTTGGTCTTGTAGATCATTATGGTCTAGAGAAGTGTACAGCATTGAGAGTAGTACCTGAAGGTGCTGAGAACAAGAAAAGACCAATGAAAATTGTTAATGGTCATTGGCAGATAGGTGGTGCTTCACCAACTAAAGGATATAATATTGGTGCAACTGTTACTGACGTAACACTGGTGACAAAGTGTAAGGGGGAGCAAGAAAGGAAAACATATCTGTCACTAAAGACAAGTGGTACCACAAACCTATCTAACCTAGGTCTTAAGACCAACGTGTTCCCTGTAGATCAAGTTAAAGCAGGTAGTATCACCACTGAAGCAGGTCTAGCATTGATTGATACATTTGGTTTAAAGCAAGATTTACTCTGCGAAACTTTTAATGCTTTTCAATCTGGCAGTCGTGAGTTCCACGAGATTGATACTGCTCCTAGCTATGACCGTAACTTACTTAAGGAATTGATTAAAGGATCTCTTGGTTGGGGATATCATTATGTCCATCTACACGGTGGACACATACATCATCTAGAAATTGATGAGAGATTTTTAAATGCTGCCTCCGTTGCGTCAAATGTCAAAGTGGCATACGGTGGTAACACAGGAGGGGCAAAACGTGTTAATATAAACTTAAAGACACCTCTATTGGATATGGCTTTTAACATCAGAAACACATCTGACAAGGGAAGTAAAGCAGATCCAGATCGTGTGTATCCAGACAAGCTACAATCAGGATACAAGATGAAAGGTGAAAGCATTATGACCAAATTCCCAGGTGATTCGGAGGAGGACGCACACGATAATGGCTAATGTAAAGCAACTCAAACACCTTGAACACTTAGAAGATGAAATGTTGAACTATGGTTCTGATGGTTGTGCTGCGTCTGTTGCTTTCCTGAAAGAATTATATAAGATGCTTGGTAAGACTGCTGATGCGAAAGGATTCTTACAAACCAAGTGGGATGGTGCACCATCTGTAGTATGTGGTACTGATCCTAACAGTGGTATGTTCTTTGTGGGTACTAAGTCTGTCTTTGCTAAGACTGCACCTAAGGTTTGCTACACAGAGGAGGATGTTGATGTATATTATGAGGGAGATTTAGCAGAGAAGTTAAAGTATTCTCTACGTTACTTCAGTAAGTTGAACATTAGAGGAGTTGTACAAGGAGATTTACTATACACAGACAGTACTCTAAAGACTGAGACTGTAGATGGTGAGAAATTATATACGTTTAGACCCAATACTATTACGTACGGAATACCTCAGGAACACGACATAGGTAAAGAGGTCAAGCAATCAAAGATTGGTGTAGTATTCCATACGCATTACAGTGGCACTACTTTTGGAGAGATGCAAGCAATGGCTGGTGCTCCTATCAAGACATTCTCACGTGCTAGTGAAGTAGCAGTCATATCTAACGACACTCCTATCAACGAAGTGACCCTTACGGCTCAAGAATGTACCACTTTCGAGCAATATATTCAAAGGATAGATCACCTCTGTGGAAACTGTGGGGAATTCCTCGATAATATTGTGGAAAACGTGGGGACAACTGGTGATTCTAAGTGGCACGTTGCTAGTTACCTCAAGCAGTTCTTTAATAGTCAGGTACGTCAAGGTATGGCCATAGGTAATCCACGTCAAGCACTTGATAACTTGATAGAGTTCTATCACGAGAAGATGAAGAAGGAACTTGCTAAGATCAAGACTCCTAAGACACTTGCAGTTAAGCGTAAGTTAGTATTTGATAGTGAAGTGTACCTAGACAAGAATGAAATTAACTTTACACAGTTGTTGAAACTCTATAAAGAGATCCAAGATGTCAAACAATTTATCATAGACAAGCTAGATCACCTAGAGAGATTCAGAACTTACGTAGAAACTGAGAAGGGATACAAGGTTACTACACCTGAGGGTTATGTACTACACCAAGATGGTGATATGATCAAACTGGTCAACCGTCTTGAGTTTGCATACAACAACTTTACTATTCAGAAGCAATGGCGTTAGAAAAATTATATGATTGTTGCTTCTTTACCTTTGGTAGGTTCCAACCACCCACCATAGGACACGAAGAGAACATAAAAGGGGTCAAAATAGCAGCTTCTAAATGTGACTGGAGGATCTATACATCAAAGTCGCAAGATAAAAGTGGTAAAAATCCACTAATACCAGCAAATAAAGTCAAGTGGATGAAGAAAATGTTCCCTAGCTATGCTAAGAACATCGTCGGTGCACAAAAATCTGTGATCGAATGCTTACAGGACATACAAGAAGCAGGTTATGAGGATGCAACACTAGTTGTTGGGTCGGATCGTGTTGCTGCATTTGCGTGGATTCATAAATATAATGGCAAGGACTATTACTTCAGAAAACTCGACATTGTTTCTTCTGGTAATCGTGATGCAGACGGTGATACGTTTGCAATCTCTGGTACTAAGATGAGACGTGCAGCATTTGCTGAAGACTTTGCAGCATTTCGTCAAGGAATTCCCAGAGCATTAAGCGATGGTGAATGTAAGAAACTGATGAATGAGATTAAGAGCAACTTACCCTCTAATTTTAAATGAAGAAACTTTCTGAATTTAAGTGCCCTCCAGCTAAGAAGAAGACTGGTGAAAAATACTGTCGTCTTTGTGAGAAGAGGGAGAAGCGTGGCACGTGTGGCTACGGTGGAAAGATGTGGGATCGCTACACAGTAGATGATGTATCACAGGAAGAAAAAGAAGCAAGGATGACTGAGTTTCAGGGTAGTAACTCTGATGCCAGTGAAGAATTTGTGTTCAATCTAAGTGACAATCTCTCTGAGATTGTTGAAACAGATCCGTTGGTTAATAATCCAACATCTAACTATAGATATGATGACACACCTCCTCCTGCAAAGAAAAAATTAATGAACATTAAAAAAAGAGCGAAGAAAAAATGAAAAATTTACCAATCCCATTGCTCACATTCTTAGCAGCACAAGTAGGTGCAGCAGTTTGGTGGGGTGCACAAATAGATGCTAAGGTATCACTTGTAGAAGAGAATAGGAGATACATCCAAGAGGTTGTAATTCCTTCCTATGAGATTAGTGACAACTGGGACAACCCTCACTACAACAACTGGCTAAAAGCTGGTGGTTGGAAAGACTAATGACCTTACCAAGAATTCATTATGATCCTTGGTTCCACGATAACCCCTTGGACCTTATGCCTATAGCAACAGACAAACCGATCGAAGAATGGGAAGACGATGGTCTAGACTATGAAGATCAAATAAACGAAACCGTTCACGAGAAAATGTACAAGATAGCTACTAGCAAGTACAATCCATTTTCTGTGGGTGGGTCAGAAAATATACACGACTTCGATAAAAAGAAGAAATGAAATCCTTTAAACAGTTCCGTACCAATATAACAGAGAGATTTGAGCGTGAAGTTCAAGAAGACTTCCGTCACGATCAGGTCTTTTGTGAAGGAGACTGGGTGAAGAACACTACCAATGGTAAGTATGGTAAGGTGATTCGCCGTGGACCTAACTATATAATAGCACTAGCGGAAGACAACAAAATTTTTAGATCTTGGGTAAAAGATCTGGAGGAGTACTCAGTCCTATGAAAACATTCTATCAACTAAGAGCAGAACTTCCTGAGGACACCTCAGAGGTAGAGATTATGCCTGAGATTAATTCCGACACGGATGATCCGAAGGAGTTAATGAAGAAGAAGGCGAAGAAACGTTTACTTCCCAAGAAAAAAGAAGTACAAGAGCCTAAATAAATCTAACTTCAATACTTGAAATGATTAATTTTTTAATGCCTATCGCTATCAGCATTATTAACAAAGCGGTAGATAAGATTCCAGAGGATCTTGATTCAGTGATCAAAGACTTCCTGATCAAGTTGCTGAAGAAAGCAGCAGCTAAGACAGAGAACAAAGTTGATGATGAACTCGTGGCAGCAGTAGCTAAAGCACTACTTGAGTCATAATAAAACTTTTATAAATAGCCACAGACAATAGTTTGTGTATTGCAATGGCAGAAGATCGTAACGATTGGGTACCTAAGTTTGACCTGAAAAAGGATGGACACTCAATTACCCAAGTGCCTCAATCTGATGGTACCATAAAATACTTCCAAGGGAACTATGACGAGAAGGGTGAAATCGATCGAGTCAGAATTAATTCTCCTGGAAAGTATCTAAAGACTCCTACAGCCCAAATCAAGGACAGTAATGGAGATAATGTGGATCATAGAGGGGCTATATTCCAAGTAACTCTTGACAAGTACGGAGGAGTATATCAAATACTCATTCCTATTGGAGGAGCAGGTGCTGGATTCGATGATGAATCTAAAGAAGAACTTAAGTTAGAACTTACTACAGCAACTGCATCTGATACTATTGAAAAGGCTGACGTTGATGTCATTCTTAAGACAGGACAGTGGTTAGATGTTGATGCATCTGAAGCAGATCGTGTTAATAAACTAGTAACTGATGAAGTAAGAGAGCACAGTGCAGCAACCAAACGAGGATTGCGTAACCAACTACTATCTGTAGCTAACGCTTCAGGTGAAGTTGAAGGTTATAATATTAGATAAATACTAACAAACAGGTAATCAGAACAATGTCACTTTACGGAGATACTGACAGTAACGCCAATAAGACTAAGGTTGAAACTACCGTCGTAGCAGACGCTAGTGGTTCTACTGTGGTCTTCGTTGACGAGACAGAAGCAGCACTTAGTGAGAACCAAGAGCGTGGACTCACTGGACCAGGTTGGTGGAACTACATCACCTATACCGATACTGCTGGTAATACACGCTATAAATCAGAACTTCTTGTTCCTCTAACAGATCCAGAAGCAAACGCAGACGAGACACAGAGTGATGATAGTGTAGTAGCTGACGCAGCAACTGCTATCACATTCAGTCAAGATCTAGTAGCACTAACAGGTCTTAGTGACCCCGTTACTACTAGTGCACTTACAGTTACTGCTGCATCAAGTGACTCATCAGCACTTAGCACACAGTGGCAACGTAAGACTGCAACAGGACTTCGTTGGGTTAACATCACATCTTCACTAGACGGTGGAGTATATGGTAACACTGGAGTAGCAGCTAGTGTAACTTCAGGAGCAGCAACAGCACTCACAATTACCGCAGGTACTAAAGCAGCACTTGACGGATATGAGTATCGTGTTAAAATAACATCTGCTGGTGGTGCTGAAGAAGTAACTTCTGCGGCTAAGTCAATTACATTCGCATAATTTTGACCGAGGGATGAAATTTGAATTTCTAAATGATGACAACTTCCTTCTATTCGCTTCTAAAAACTACGAAAATCCTCAAGGAATAACTTACGACGACTTCCTTGAGGATTTGAAGCGTTTTAAATATATAAAACGTTTGTTGAAGAGATATGAGAAGTCAGGAGAGTTAAAGACTCACCTAATTCTTAACCATATTATAGTGTTACAGAATGTATTTGGTGAAGCATCCACTCCAATGCTCTTTCATAAGATTGACGCAAAGTATTGGAGTATGTTAAAGTCGTTCTTAAAGTATCTCAATTACCTCCCTGAGGAACTTGACGATCCTTACTTAGATACATATACCTTAGAAGAACTCATACTGCTATGAATGAGGACGCACCAATCAATTCAGCTGGAGACGGTAGCCAGATTGCTCTGCCACCTGCTCATATTATAGTTGGAAAAAAGAACCGTTCTAAATATAAGAAGAACAATGGGGCAAAATATGACGGTCGTACAAAGGCTGGTCGTAAATTAGTCTCCCGTATTATGTCAGGTCGCAACAAAAAAATGTCTGAAGAATCTAAAAAAATTACTGAAGCAGCAACTGAGACTGAAAGAGCTCAGAAGCAAATCGCTCAACAAAAGAAGTTGAGTAGACAAAAGGGTCTACAGAAAAAGCGTGACGAAGCTAAGAGTAAGATGCAGTCCAAGACTAAGGAAATGGATACTCTTATGAAGGCACGTCTCTCTGACTTTAAGAAGAAGGCATCCGATCAAACAAAGAAATTAAAGAAAGAGTCTGTTGAAGTCGATGTACTTGACACAGCAGTAGCTCTAGTGGATAAGAAGGTTGGTGATAACCAAGGTTTTGCTGACATCGCAGTAGGTGACAAGACAATGAAGCTTGATACTTATTCTGCTAAGAGAGTAACAGATGTATATGGTAACCTTGATCCTGCTAATCAGATCAAGTTCCGTCAG
>Ga0066856_10000139_pt1 | contig 23857 bp, 29 predicted proteins | sample ETNtaG_5_FD_65605 | JGI IMG/M metagenome (GOLD analysis project Ga0066856, IMG submission 65605) | Marine microbial and viral communities from oxygen minimum zone, Eastern Pacific Ocean - ETNP201406SV205 | ecosystem: Environmental > Aquatic > Marine > Oceanic | place: Pacific Ocean: Eastern...
TGTTGCTATTGAAAGTATATCCGCATCACCTGCTTCTGAATTATTTGCAAACTCAGATGCACCGATTGAATTCTGTTTCATACACCAATTAGTTGCTACCAGTTTGGAAAACGATGCATCTCAGCCATTCTCATCAGAAGGTGAGAGATTCCCTGACGAGGATGGAATTAGAGCAGTGAAAATTGTAACTGAACAGGTCATGGAAGATGATGGTGATTTCACAATATCTGTTTACTTTGATGATGATGGCAATCTACTAGGAACTAAAATGACCAATTCAAGTTCAGAAATATTAGTTGAAATCGGTTCAGATTCCTTTTCTAAGCCAAGTTGGGTAAAGAATGCTAACGCAGACATGCCTCTACCTATATCAATAGAGCCATCATCAGAAATATGGAGTGCTAATCACAGCAGTTCTGTAGCTACATTATTCAATGCATCTTATTCCATGGATGGTGCAAAGGTAGTGCTTTACACATCAGAATATGATTATGATAATGACATGGATGTCACAGAAATTGCATATGAAGTAGATATTGATACTGCTATTAACGGAGGCGGTTTGATACAGGCAACAGACGAATGGTATGGAGATAACAATTGTACAATCTCTTATACAGATAATGCCCCCTTAGAAGAAATCTCTAGCGGTGATGTTCTGTCAATAAGTTGCGATAACTATGCAATGAACGATTACGAGATTGGGATTGCAAATGGTAATGGCATAGCACAAGAAGTTGATTTGGAGGTCCCATGGATTTCTCCAATGTTCACAATTATGGCTTTACTTGGAGCAGCATTAATTGTTTCTAGAAGAGATTTCTAATCGTTTTTTTGACGATTTTACAAGCGAGGCATTCAAGCACAATGCCTTACACGGCAGAACATGGCGAAGGAGTTCTGGATTGGTGATGTCCAGGCAGGCATCCACGATGGTGCTGAAGTTGAATTGAAAGGTTGGGTCAAAAGAGCACGTGGCTCTAACAAGATCCGATTCGTTGTACTGCGAGACTCTACAGGAACAATCCAATGTGTCGCTAAGCGTGATGTTCTGGGCGATGAATCCTTTGAAGAATTAAAGGGAGCATTGATTGAAGCATCCGTCATTCTAAAGGGTACAGTAAATGTTGATGAAAGGGCACCAGGGGGACATGAAATTGTTGTATCCAGTGCAGAAGTTGTTGGATCTGTAAGAGCTGAAACACCATTCCCAATTACCGAGTCTGCAATGGCTGCAGCCGATGGAGGCGAAACTGAATTCCTTCTCGACAACCGTCACCTGTACTTACGAACAGGAAGAATGACAAATATGCTGAAGATTCGTTCAAGTATATTTGGCGCAATTCATTCATACTTCCGTACCAAAGATTTCGTGGAATACCAAGCACCTAACTTTGTCGCCGGTGCCGTAGAAGGTGGCTCTACACTCTTCGAGGTACCATACTTTGGGAAGAAAGCATATCTTACCCAATCTTGGCAACTTTATGCAGAAGCTGCAATGCCTGCATTGGAGAGGTTATACACAATCGCACCATCATTCCGTGCCGAAAAGAGCCGTACTCGCAGACATCTTACTGAGTTCTGGCATGCTGAAATGGAAGTTGCTTGGGCTTCAAACGCTGAAATTATGACTCATGGTGAAGGACTAGTAAGACACATTGCTAGGACTGTGCTAGAAGAAAGAGAAGATGAATTGGTTGGAATTGATAGAGACCTGGAATTACTTGCTAGGTATGCCGACAACCCATACCCTCGAATGCGATATGATGAGGCTGTTGAAACACTTCAAGGAATGAACGTTGAAATTGAATGGGGCCAAGATTTAGATTACTCGAAAGAGAAGATTTTGACTCAAGATTTTGATGTTCCTCACTTCCTTACACACTACCCAAAAATTGCAAAGCCGTTTTATCACCGAGTTGATCCAGATGATGACAACTATGTTTTGTGCCACGATTTACTTGCACCAGAAGGATATGGAGAGATTGTTGGAGGAGGAGAAAGAACTTGGTCTGAAGAAGAGATTCTTGCACGAATAGATGACGAAGGAGTTCCTCGCGAACCTTACCAATTCTACATTGATACAAGGACATACGGAGGAGTACCTCACGGTGGTTTCGGACTAGGAGTCGACAGAGTTTGTTCTTGGTTATCAGGTGCAGACCACATCAGAGAAGTTATTCCGTTCCCTCGTGACTCTCGCAGAGTCACTCCTTGATTTGATTTTTAATCGCTTCAAGCACGTCGAGGAGATTGCGACTTCTGATTGTCATCTTTGCTACAGCAACTGGTTTTTCATCCCAGGGATTGAAGCAGATTGATAATTCACTATTCTCAAACATTCCAATGTCTCCGGCACTATCTCCAATAGAAATTGTTCTCTCTTTTGGAATATCTAAGCGCCTCTGTAGCATCCTTACAATCGAACCTTTACCATTCATTTGGACCTGGTAGCGTCCATAATCACCAACAGTCCCATCATTTCTCTCAAGCCAACCATTTGTGAAAACATGGAACTTAGTATCGCATCCACGATGACGATTTATTCCACCCCATCTCTTTCTCCAAGGTGTTTCTGCAGGATACATACATGCTATTTCACGAGCAGTTTCTTGCATTCCACCACTAATTATCGCAACTTCATGGCCATTTGCAATAATCCAGTCAAGGCAATCTCGTATTCCATTCATCAATGGTGTGCCAACGCATAATTCACGCATTCTTTCATCGGTGATCTCACCATGAGCTCCCTTTACCAATGCAAGATCCATTTTGAGCCAATCCCATTCATCTAACTTCCCTTGATTGTATAACTCAAATGCTTCATGATTTGAAATTCCCAACTTATCATAGACATATTGCCATGTAGACAGATGGTCAACCAAGACGCGGTCCATGTCAAAACAAATTAGATACTTCATCAGAACACCTACTCTTCTTTTGGCCAATGATTATACTGAGACTGAATCTGTTTAACCTGCTTGCCCATGATGTAAAGAATCAATCCAACCATCATGGCAAACAATCCCATCAGCGTGACTCCAATTACGGCAATTCCGACCCCTACGCTGGTTTCGTTCCACTCATCAAATGAGTCCAGAACATTGCCTGAAAGGTTGTAACCAACTAAGAATAAAACGATTCCAGGAATGCCGAAGAGCAAGAGTGGATGTCTGGATTCAAGCATCCAGTAGAACAGTTGAGCAAATCGGGACGCAGTAGCAAGTGACTCACGTTGTTGAACTTTAGGAGCAGGCTTAGAATGAAGAACTCTAACTTTCAAATTATTATCTAACTCTAGAGGTGTGTGAGTATTCTCCGACTTGGAAATCGCTTCCAATCCATCTAATGATGCTGCAAGATGAGATATTTCTGCATCGCCATAAACTACTTCTTGCGGGTTAGAATTATCGCTAGACAAACTGATGAATGACATGTGAACATCCCAATTTTCCTTCGCTCTATTTACTAGAAGCGGGAGATCTCTTAATTTGAATCTGGAATTGATGTGCACTAAAAGGGTAAAATCAGTCGGGTTGTCATCTAGTAATACACTCCCAATTACAGGTGCATATGTTTCTCCATCGTGAGATAAAACCCTACATTCAATTTTCTCTGCCAGTTCTACCGTCCCATCAGAACTTCCTAAATCTAGTAGAATGACTTCCTCTGCTAATTCTCTCGCCCTAACTACAAGAGAAACCAAACGCAACTCGAAGTTCTTACCCATCAGAACGATACGTAGTGACTCCATAAACGGCGGGTATTCTTCTAAGACATGAACTTCATGGAAGATTATTGATTCGAAATGCTGTTTGTAATGGTTCCAAAATATACCAAACGTCTCACAACAAGTCTAGTGCTTCTGTCAAAATCGATTCATTTGCCCAATATTTCTTATTCTTCCATATTGTTTTCCCATCACCATCTAGAACATACAAAGAAGGTGTTGCAGGATTAGAAAATGCTTCGGTGTAGTCATATTCTGTCAACCTGTTTTCCTCTACATCGATTGCTGATTGACCATCACTAGGAATCAAAACTGGCCACAATGATTCTGTAGAACTATTTGGTGAGGCGTATACATCTATTACCTCCTCTCGGTCTTCGAAAGAAGGGTAACGATGAACAGTTATTATTCGAGTATCATTTGAGAGGTTACCACTTCTCATTTCATCAGCTATCATTTCGGTCCAATCATGACATCCAGTACAGCCAGTTGAAACCCACAGAATAAGTGTGCTTTCACCATTAGCATCTTGTAGAATATCCATTTGCTGACCTCTATCAATATCTCTGCCTGCAGTGTCAGCAATCAAATTTAGATACACGGGAACTTCAATTTCATTGGAAGGTATCTCTTCCTCAATACTTTCAGGAGTTGTACATCCAGGTATTACCAAAAGCAAAGTAATAGCAATAGCAACTGAATAGAAATCTCTTGCCATGGCCCGAAATATCGACTTAGCCTTTTGAAGATTTGTTTAACCTAATCTAGCATGAAGTTCATCATGAGAATCTTGCTAGGGGTGCCATGTACGACGGGATGATGGTCGGAGTCGTCATTCCCGCTCGTAACGAAGCAGAGCATCTAACTGAGGTTTTGTCTACAATACCCGACTTTGTAGACAAGGTTGTGGTGGTTGATGATGGTTCCACCGATGGAACTGGTAAACTCGTCACAAATGAGGAACTAGTAACACTAACTGGAGAAGGGGTTGGAGCGGCAATAGATGCCGGGCATCAGCGACTGCTCGAATTATTGGATCAAGATTTTGTTTCTGTTGTAATGGCAGGTGACGGACAGATGGACCCCTCCGACATGAAGAATTTGATATCTCCAATTGTCGAAGGAAAAGCCCATCACTCAAAAGGAGAAAGATTGGATAGAGCTGGCAAGATGCCAGTTTACAGACGGATTGGAACATTCCTACTGGCCATCCTGACGACACTAGCGTGTGGTCAAAATATTTCGGACCCTCAATGCGGATATACTGCAACGAGTAGTAAAGTTCTCAAAACATGGGATTGGAATAGATCATGGAGAGGATATGGTTATCCAAATTGGTGGCTAATGCTACTGGCTGAAAAGGGGTGGAAAATCACACATGTTCCTGTTCGAGCAATATACTCTGGACAAAAAAGTGGAATCAAAGTTCACACATTTTTACCCAAGGTATCGATAATGCTACTTGCTGGATTACATTTGAGAATTATACGCAACACACTCAAAAACCCAACCATCATATTGGTATTTACTTGGGTGACATATGTGTCGGGCTGGATATACTCGCCTATTTTGTTCATAGTTGCTCACTTTTGCGACAGAATACATGTTCGAACAATATTGAGGGATACAATATGAGAAGGCCGGGGAGATACGCACACGCCAGACACATACTGGTGGGAAGTAAGTCCCAAGCACAAGCAATTCTCAATGAGATTACAAACGCCAAAAAACCATTGAAGGTATTCAAGAAAATGGCGAGAGATTATTCATCTTGCTCTACTGCTGAAAAAAAGGGCGACTTGGGAGAATTCCATGAAGCACAGATGGTTCCGGAGTTTTCGCAACAAGTCTGGTCACAAGAATTAGGACAGTGCGATTGCTTCATTAAAACAAGATTCGGTTTCCATTTAATTTGGGTTCACTCTAGAGATGAATGATCATTCGCTCTCAAGAATGATTTCTTCTTTACCTTCAGTAATATAATCAACTTTCTCGGACACTACTGCGAAAAGAATTGCTAAATAAGTTGGAACTGTAAGTAATGCTATGTAAGGTATCAAGACCGTTATAATCGCCATTATAGAAATAATAATTCCAAACACAACTGGTCTAATCTTAACATCATAGTGGTCATTTAGTACGAAAACTATGAACTTATTGGACTTGTTATTAACTTGGGGTACTTGTTCTAAAATGATCATTCCCTGACCATTTTGCTAATCTTCATTTGAAGCAGGTACATCCTTAGGAGACTCAATTATAATTGGCTTACTTTGGTCAATCGACATGTATTGTATTGAGTTTTCTTTTTGCAGTTCCAACTTTGTAACTTCCATTTCTAGCCATTTTGTACGGATCATTTCATACTCTGCTAAATCATAATCAAATTTCTTAGCAGCACGTGCTCTAGCATTAGAGTCAAACTTCAGCAGCAAAGAACCGGTGATGATGAATCCAATACCTATAATCCCGTTACGAGAATCTGATACATGGTCAAATGTGCCATCAGGTAATTTCAACAAAATCATTAATCCAATTGTCCCTAGTGATACAAATACCAAAAAGGTGCAAAACTCATACAAATCCATCGCAACTCTTCGCTTTCTTTTTGGTTTATTCTGCATAACATTCCATCTGTTGGCCATGTTGGTGCTTTTTGCTGAACATAAATCAACATTGCTGTCGATTAAATTGTGGTGGGTCTGTCCAGATTTGAACTGGAGTCCAAGCGTCCCAAACGCCCGAGTATAGGCCAAGCTAACCCACAGACCCTGTAATCCATGCGCCAAGGTTTCCCTTCTTGAATGTCACTGAAGAAGTAGATACGAATTATCATCGCGATGAATCATCAAACCTTGCCCAACAGCCTCTTCAGCCACGTCTTCCGCAGAAATGGTCACGCCTTTTCCACGTAGGGCACCTGCGAGCCTTTCTAAGGAGACTATATCATCAATAGCTGCTATTCTTATGCATTCGAAAAGTAAAATTGCACTTGGGTTTTCATTCAATTCTATGGCCTTAGGCATTTTTCCCCTCATCTCATCCCGAAGGTTTTCAGGCATGTTTGCAATTGCAACTTCTCTTTGTAGATCGCTTGCATTTTCTGCGACTGAAACTACTTGCATATTATCACCAGCTGGGAAACCACAATGAGGGCACTTTCGTGTCTTCCCCATTATCCCCCAGCATCGCTCGCAATTTGAGCAGCGAACAACGGTGAACAAATTAACACCTCAAAGTGAGAAATCTGTATTACCACTAGGTGGTTTTCTTCCACCTGGGCGCATTGCAGGGGCTGCAGGAGCTTTGGTGTCAACTCTTCTTGCTGCATCTGCCATAGCATCAGTGGCTTGCCTAGTCAGACCAGCACGAACTCTTCCGACATTGCCTCCACCAGACATCTTGAGTGAATCTGGAAGGATTAAAGCAGCCATTGCAACCCCATAGTGGTCTTGTGCTGCTGTGACTTCGTCAACTGCAACATCGAATGAAATAACTTCAAGATCACGGCTAGCCAAACGCCTTTGTAAATTTCTTTTTAGTAGGGCTTCTGTTTCCTCGTAATCTAATTCAGTGGTAATCTTAGCAACGATTGCACATTCATCTCCTTCAGGAGTACGGCAAGCCGCCCAAGCTACACCCGCACAGGCACTGGAGCCGCCATAAGCATACGCCGTAGCCAAATGACATTCAACCAATGAACCCATAGGCAATGGTTGAGGCGGCGTTGCTTCAAATCCCATTGGCAAGAAAGCACCCTGCACTTCAATTAATCTTGAATCACCAAGCCCCATTTCAACTAAACCTTGGTCATAAGCATCTTCTGCATTCTCTCCCCACGGAGCTACTGCTGTCATTAACCAACCAGGGCATGCTCCTGCCGAAGCGGGGTTCTTACCAGAACTGTACATATTAGGGTCGAGGATGGGCTAGGTTCATCAAGACCGTGGTCCGAGTGGTTGGTATGGCAAGCAATTCTAGAGGTATACTATTGCTTGGAGGAGGGGCTATGATTGCTGTTGCTGCAGTCATTTCAACTACTCGTGGTAAAGGATGGATTATTCCAATGGCGATTTTACTTTCAATTATCTTAGCAATTTTATTATTTTCAACTCTCACATCCAGCGGTGATAAAGGCCAAGGAAGCACACCATTTACAGTTGAAAAACAAATGCATTCACAAAATATAGAAGCATCGACAGAAGACTTACCGGACCCTAACGAATCTGGGATTGATTTGCCAATACTGTAATTATTATTCCAAATCACTTTGACTAAACACAGGTGCTTCAGGCCCTACTGGCAAATCTTCTAACTCTTCAGGTTCTAACTCTCGCATTGTTGCATCACCGTGAAGTATCTGCGAGTGGCCATTAGGGTCAAGCAATTCAACAGTTATAGGTCTAGGAATGGGGTCTTCTTTCAATTCGAGTAGCGTTGTGTGCATATCCTGCAATTTCTTGATGTCTTCAATGTCAGAATCATCGGCATAACACTGCCTAGTCACCATCACTATAATTTCCATAAAACGATCTATCACGCCCTCAATATTTGAAACATAGCCGGTAGATGCAGTTCCTGGTTTAACTTCTAAATCCAGTTCTGGTATTCTTACTGTGCAAGAAGATGACCGCACAACTCTGGCACGTATATGCTCAGGTTTACTGATCAATAGTTTACAACCACCTGGTTTCTTACCTTCTGCGGGAATGAAATCGGATTGCCTCCAGCCGCACGCATGACAAAGAACTGTGATTTGAGTATGTTCACCGAAATATGGAATATCATCGATATGTGTCATCATCCTTACTTGTCCTTCAACTTTACAGATTGGACAAGGTATTTCAACAGGTATTTCATCCATGTTATCGCCTCAAATAAACTCAGAAGATTCTGCAGCAAATGCCTCAGATTCGACACCATTAACGCCGCGACAGCCTGGGGGTAAAAGCATCAACCTAGTTTCAGTAAGCCTGATTATCTGACCGCCTAAATCCGTTTCCACAAATTTGTTAAGTCTCTCGATTGCTGTTTGGAGTTCTAACTTTCGATTCAGCAACTTCTCCATACGAACAATCGCAGCCTCACCATCGGCTAGCCAATCCATCAATTGCAGAACTCCAGTTAGGTCATGAAGAGTAGCCCTATGAATTACTAATCCATCAATTACTTTTGGAACCGGGGCGTCTGGATACAGTTTTTCCAGATCATGATAAGTCGTATTCCCTTGATTATTAGATGCTGTAATTACAGATTCTTCAGAGGGTAAATTCAACTTTCTAGGGGCTTGGCCAGTGAACGCATCCAGCGATGTCTGCTTATCCCCCTCCTCGCTCATAGAAGGGTCGGTGTGACGGTTGGTTGATAAGGGTCCCGCGAGACGCAGGTATCATCCCGCCTAATCTGTCGGGAACCTATCGAGGTGAGAACATGGAAGACAGTCCCCAAGCAGTCAAAACTGGAACTAGTACAATCGGTATCACATTCAACGGAGGAGTAGTAGTTGGAGCTGACCACAGAGCAACTATGGGGCACTTCGTTGCAAACAAGAGCGTACAAAAGTTGTTCAAAATTGGAAACAATCTAGCATTAACAACTGCAGGTCTTGTCGGACATGCTCAATCATTAGCACGCACACTTGCTGCTGAAGTATCCTTATTCGAACTACGTCGAGGAGATTCAATGACTGTGAAAGGAGCTGCAACACTAACTGCGAACATCCTTTCTGGAAGACCTCACTGGGTGCAATTACTAATTGTAGGAGTCGACAATGAAGGCGGCTCAGTTTACTCAATCGACTCTGCTGGAGGATCAATACCTGACACTTACTGTGCAACAGGATCAGGATCTCCATACATGTATGGTGTCCTTGAAGATGGCTTCAGTGAAAATATGTCCAGAAACGATGCGGTTGCTCTAGCAGCTCGTTCACTTTCTGCTTCTGCACAGCGTGACGCAGCTTCTGGAAATGGTATGGATTTGGCTGTAATTACAGCGAAAGACGGATATGTACCAGTCGACCAGAGCGAAATCGCCGCCGCACTAAAGAAGTGAGGCTTTTCCACTCCACCCGCGGGTTAGTCCCGTGGATCTCCACCTCGGAGGTTCACTATGTCAATCAGTGGGACGGAGGTGAATACTATGAGACTTAGTTTCAAAGAAATGAAAGACGCTATAGCAAAAATCGTGCCGAAGGAAATCGAATATGATGTCGATTTAGAGGCAGGAGATATTGCGATAATTACACCAACACCTGATTTATTTGGCGGAGGCGAAGGTTTAGTTGGGAAGATTGCCAAGAAAATCAAGAGAAGAGTTGTTCTGCGACCTCATGCTTCAATTATGAAAGATGAAAAGGAAACTGAAGAGTTCATCCGAGATTTAATCGAAGAAGTTGCAGGAATAGATTCGATTTATTTCGACGCTTGTTACTGCGAAGTTACAGTAATCTGTAACAATCCTGGTGAAGCAGTAGGAAGAAGAGGAGTGAACGCAAAAGCAATCCGAGATAATTGTGGCTGGATGGTCAAATTCGAAAGAACTCCGCCAATCCACTCAAAGACGGTTCACGATATCAAAGGATACAGGGCATCACATGCCAAAGAACGCCGTAAATTGTTGAAAGATTTCGGATTGAACATTTACCGACCTAAGCGCCCGGGTTCATTCTGGGTTCGAACCACTGGACTTGGATCATACAGGGAAGTTGGAAGAGCTTGTCACCTTGTCACGACTAACGAGAGTCGTGTAATGATCGATGTTGGAGTCAATATTGCATCAGATACCGACCCTATGCCTTACTTTACTGCACCTGAAGCACTGCCTATGGAAAAAATGGATGCTGTGATTCTAACTCATGCACATCTAGACCATGCTGGAATGTTGCCTGTTCTTTTCAGATATGGCTACAGAGGTCCGGTTTACTGTACACCGCCTACAAGAGACATGATGCTATTGCTACAATCTGATTACCTCAAGGTTGGAGGTGCAGAGGGTAAAAGAGCACCATATGATATGGAAGACATACGAACTTGTATGCGCCACGTTGTGGATGTTGATTGGGGACAGACCGTTGATATCGCACCAGATGTCAAATTAACTTTCCATAATGCAGGCCATATTCTTGGTTCGTCATCTGTTCACCTTCATGTTGGAGATGGAAAACATAACATCGTTTTCTCCGGAGACCAGAAGTATGAGAAATCTTGGTTATTCGATGCTGCAAACACTAGATTCCCTCGTTGTGAAACTTTGGTTATTGAATCGACATATGGGGCGTCTGGAGATTTCCAACCTAGTCGTGAAGAAGCAAATCAAGAACTTCAGGACATTGTAAGTCGTACAATACAGAGAGGTGGCAAGATGATTTGTCCGGTATTCGCAGTCGGAAGATCACAAGAAGTAATGATTGCAATCGATGAGTTATTCCGTTCAGGAACGGTTAAACCTGTACCGGTATATCTTGATGGAATGATTCAAGAGGCTACTGCAATTCATTCATCACACCCAAACTATCTAACACAGGCACTGAGGAAGAGCCTTCTGAAGGATGATGGAAACAATCCATTCACGAGTGACTGGTTTAGACCTGTTCAGGGAAGAGATATGAGAGAATCAATAATTATGGATAGTAGCCCATGTATTGTTCTAGCAACTAGTGGGATGATGAATGGTGGGCCAGTAATGAATTACTTCCAAAACTGGGCACATGAAAACCGAAATTCTCTTTGTTTCGTAGGGTACCAGGCTGAAGGAACATTAGGTAGAAGATTGCAGAAAGGTTTCAGTGAAGTTCCAATGGTTATCAATGGTCAAACTGAGATTGTGAAGATTGGTTGTGAAATGGCAACTATTGATGGATTCAGTGGACACTCTGATAGAAGACAATTACTCGAATTCATAGAGAACATGAGTCCAAGACCAAAGAATGTTATTTGCCATCATGGAGATTACTTCAAATGCAACGAATTAGGGCGGACACTGCGTGAGAAATTCAAGGTTAGGACTTATGCGCCTCAAAACCTTGAGACTGTCAGACTTTCCTGATTATTCAAAGAACTGCTCTACTAAGTGTGCTGTTTGATCTCTCATTTCCGAGAGATTGCCAAGCCATTCAGTTGCTCTTTCAACACACATTTGTTTCATCTCTCCGGCCAAGATTTTTCCTGCACGATAACCTTGGTTTATTTCAGCCAAGAATGCGTCATCTTCCTCGAAGAAATACATCATATACTGATATGCCACGTCTTTGTCAGGATCTCCTCCTAATCTTCGATGCTCTTCCAGAGTAGCTTGACCACCAGAATATGACTTTTTGATTTTCTTTTCTGCTGTAGAAATATCATCTGAAAGGAATAGTGTTGTTTTTGGTTTTGATGATGACATTTTGTCACCAGTCATCCCTACTGCAAACCGATGGTAAGTACTGGAAGGTGCGAGTAATCCCATCCCGCCCATGCTTCTCTCAAGTGCAAGAAGTGCCATTCTAATAGAAGATTTGTCACGCTGAGTTGCGCTAGGAATATTCACAGTTCCATGCTTAGGATTAGACATAATATCTGAAAAGCCCAGACCTGAAATTGCAGCTACAATTTTTGCAAATACTTCTTTTTGCTTGTCTTTGTTCACTCTACCATTGGCTTCAACGCCCATTATCGAAGCATTATCCTCTTGTACAGAAACTCCTACTTGCAGCCCCATCTTGGCATCACTAACATTGAACCAGTTTGTCTTTGAAGCAAGACCACGGGTCAATCTCAGATGTGGATCTTGGTCTACACCCACAGGAACTACTACTGGACGCAAACCTCCGTATTCATCTAATTGAGGATGAAGGATGTCCCCTGCTTGAACCAGAGGTGCTTGAACATGAGCAAGATTTGTAGCCCCATCGAAACCGTAAATTGCTTCTAATTCAGATAGGTTTGTTCTTTTTCCTAACTGAAATCCTAAACGCTGAACTACACTCCTTTCAGATTGGAAATAGACTGTGGTTTTCTCAGGGTTCAAACCCAATGCTGCATAATTAGCCACATATTCTTCTGCTGCTATCTTTCGGCCCTCTGCCAGGGAAATTCCTCTAGTTGCAGTGGATTCTAAATCAGCAACAGCGATTGTGACATCTCCTCCTTGTTTCTGGAACCAATTTACTTGATCAATTACCATCGAGTGGCCAAGATGCATCATTCCAGATGGCATCAGGCCGGTTAGGACGCCGAATGGGTCTCCCTTTCTCTTAGCCTCTAGTACAACATCTAACTCACGGTGTGCAAATACAATATCCCTGCGGTGAAGCCTTGAAGGGTCATTCAATTTGACATTCGACATTGAAGATAATCCAAATTGTTCGATGATTCTCGAGTAATCCGTAGATTGAGATGAGCCCCAAGGGTCGATGCTTACTTCATCATTCATCATCATCACCGCCTGTGCTAACATGCATCAAGCCTTCGGCTTTAGAATGTTGAATAGCGTCCTTCTTGAGTAATAACCAGATCCCCGATACACTAGTGATTAGAACTCCCAATCCCAAATACGGAAGCCAAGCGATTCCCTCATCCAAACTTCGAGGAGACAGCAACCATGTAAATCTCAGTTCAACATTGTCATCAAATCTCTTGGACCAAAGGAATAGATCAGTAGTTGAATGCCCTGCTATTGTTAATGCAGAAGATTTGTTGTTGAAGAATTTAGAAACTCCTGTAACTTCGTATTCTGAACCTTCAGATAAATCAAAACTGACATTATGGCCTCTCAGGACACTTAAATATAGAATTGAACCATCCAGTCTCCAACCCTCTTTATTGTTTGAATCAGATTCACTCATTTCAGGCAAAGAGGATTCTAAAACTGTTCCATTTTCAATTTCAATAGTCCAAGTCACGGGGACATTCCATGCATTGGGAGCTGAAGATTTGCATTCCTCGGAATTCAAATTCTCGAAGTTTAGAGTATTGTCTTCTAAATTATGGTACGGTTCATTGCATTTCTCAATAGTCCAGTATGAGTAGGCCTCACCCCATGTAGTAAACCACACATCATCTCTCTCAGATAGCATGTCCAATACCCCCCCGTCATGCCTAACAGTTGCATCATGCACTCTTCCAATCCAATACATGTTGACCAAACCACCTGCATCTAACTCAGTACTAATGGCATCAACATCAGCAATTTCCTTCTCTAATGAACCACCTCTTCGTCCTAGATCAAACCAATCTGAATCCTTTGATGGAACATCTTCAGAGGAATGCCATGCTGTTGATTCTTGCCCGGTTTCATCGCCATGAACCATGAAACCTTGTCCCGCTATAATCGAATGCTGTGCTGCAGTTAGGTCGCTGGGTGTAAATGTTGAAATTGGATTTACGCCCCATTTGGAGGCATCTATTCTGTCTTCAACATAATCTCTGCATTCCAATGACATTGCACCAGGGTCTGCTTCCCAAGCAAGATTAGGCATGCCATAGCATCCAAACTCGTCACCATCTTCTAGGTGCTCTAAACCGATGGTTGCAAGCCAGCCGTCTTCTTCCCATTTGACATCCGCAAGAACCGATGGAGCGAGTGTTGCGGTAAGCAACATCCCCAATACCAGCATACGCATGTGCATACGCTTGCGAGGTAGGCATTTCAGCATTACCACTTCCATAGTCTAAGTAATCATCAAAGGTTAGGTGCATTTCCACTCGTACTATGAGTGACCTCAAAGAGGCGTGGATGGCTTTGGAAAGCCATTGGAAAATCACTCCAGCAAATAAACGGATCAGCGGAGATAAATCATACGGATTCATGAGGTGGACATTAGCACCATTTTTCCGAATGATATTGCGTGTCAAAATAAGGGGGATTAGCAATGTCCCGAAATCTGGCCCGACTATACTAGCCGCTAACCACCTATCTCATGTAGACCCTTTGGTAGTGATTCTAGCTTCGAGAAGAAAGACTCACTACTTAGCTAAAGATGGACATTTCCGAAATTTTGCATTAGCAAGTTTCATGCGTGCTACTGGTCAAATCGAAACTAACAGAGAGACTGGGGGCTCGGAAGCACTTTCCAGTGCCGCAGTAGTATTACACGCAAAGAGAGCCTTGGGTATATTTCCAGAAGGTACTAGATCAAAACGTGATGAACCACCATTTTTACTTCGAGGAAAGACTGGTTTTGCAAGACTTGCTGCTGCCTATCCAGGAGTCCCAGTCGTCCCAATAGGCCTTACCGGGACTCGTAATTTCATGACGCCTTCTAAACACAAGTTTCCAAGATTTTGGAGACGTGTCGGAATATCTTACGGCAAGCCAATCACTTGGTGGGAATGGCTTGAGAAAAAAGGTGACTTAGAACAGTTGCAAGCACTTGCTCACAAAGAAGACCACGAAGTTAAAGCCGCTCTTGCCGCAATGTATAGAGAGTTCACTGATGCATTCATGGAGAGGATACGTGGCCAAGGTGCTCCGTGACAATCCTCAAAGGCCTTCGCAATCAACAGTCATACCGATGCAAGAGTACCTCAATCTAATGCAACGCATCCTCGATGAAGGAGAGGAGAAAGGCGACCGTACTGGAACCGGCACAATATCAGTGTTCGGACACCAAATGCGGTTCGACTTATCGAAAGGTTTCCCGATGGTTACTACTAAGAAATTGCACCTAAAATCGATAATTCATGAACTTCTTTGGTTCATTGCAGGAGATACCAACATCGAATATCTCCAGCAAAATGGTGTTCGGATTTGGAATGATTGGGCTGATGAAAATGGAGATTTGGGTCCAGTTTATGGAAAACAGTGGAGGCGATGGGAGTCGAAAGATGGTCGTGTTATCGATCAACTCCAGCAAGCGGTTGACATGATTAAGAACAATCCTAACTCTCGTAGAATTATTGTTAGTGCTTGGAATGTTGGGGAATTAGAAGAGATGGCACTAATGCCATGTCATGCCTTTTTCCAGTTCCATGTAGCGGGTGGTAAATTGAATTGCCAACTTTATCAAAGAAGTGCTGATGTCTTCTTAGGAGTCCCATTCAATATTGCATCATATGCACTTCTTACTCACATGATGGCTCAAGTTTGTAACTTGGAGGCTGGAACATTTGTTCATACAATTGGTGATGCACACCTCTATACAAACCACCTTGAGCAAAGCAACTTGCAATTATCTAGGACTCCTATTGAGCCACTACCTACCTTGAAGTTGAATCCAGATATCATGAACATTGATGACTTCTCTTACGAAGACATTGAGGTAATTGGTTACGAGCATCACCCGCATATCAAGGCCCCAATTGCGGTGTGATTCAATGCTAGGAATGATTGTTGCATGTGACCGAAACGGTGCAATCGGAAAAGATGGTGATTTGCCATGGAGGCAATCGACAGATTTGAAACATTTCAAACAAGTAACAATGGGTTCAAATCTAATTATGGGCCGTAAAACATGGGACTCACTACCAGGTGTACTGCCAGGTAGAACTCACTATGTCCTTTCCAGAGGTGATGTTGAAGGTGTTGAAGTTGTCACATTCGAACAAGCTTTAGAGATGGATGGATGGATAATTGGAGGCGGAGAGATCTACAAATTATTCTTGGAACATGTTTCCGAACTACACCGTACAATTATTGATGCTAGAGTATCTGATGCCGATACTCATTTCCCCGATATTACGGGTTTGGGTTTCTCATTGACTGAAGAGAAGCATGTCGCTGCTGGCGAGAAAGATCAACATGACATGGTTTTTCAACATTGGATTAAAACGGATTTTTGACCTCGCCAATTTTGGCTTAATCAATTTATTTTCCAATTTAACCTGTTATGATTGTCATTGCTCCATGAAATAACATCAACGATGTAAAAAGTACAATCATTGTTACAGTCATAATTAGTTCAAGTCCGGGATTCATAGTTTATCACTATGTCAACGAAATTAAACTATGCGTATAAAGATAATTCCGGATTAATAGATTTATCAGAGTGTAATCGGCCCGCCAGCGGGCATATTCTACCCTCTTTTGCCATTTGATGACTCTCCTATTCCTCATGATGGAACAGTTGAAGTGTATATTCTTGGTCGCAGGTATATGAGCGCAGCCATCATCATTGGAGTAATAGCAGGAATTGTAGCGATAATTCTGCTAATTTGGTTCATCAGTACATGGAACAGATTGGTTCGCCTAGAAGAGAACGTGAACAAGTCATGGTCTGATATTGATGTCCTACTAAAGCAACGCTACGACATGATTCCAAATCTAGTTAACATTGTAAAGGGATATGCCAAGCATGAGCGTGAAATCTTCGAACAATTCGCATTAGCACGTCAAACTGCAGCAGGTGCATTAGCATCTGGGGATGTTCGAGGAGTTGGAGCTGCTGAAGGTACACTTGCTGGCCTAATGCCGCGAATTAATATGGTTGCAGAGCAATACCCTGAACTAAAGGCAGATACTTCTTTCGTAAATGTCCAAAACCAACTTGTATCTATTGAAAACCAAGTATCAGACCGCCGAGAATTCTACAACGCTAGCGCTACTAACTGGAATGCTGCAATTCAGATGATTCCAACCAGCATAGTTGCGGGAATGAAGAATGCAATGCGCCGAGACTTATTCGAAGTAACTGATCCTATTCAGCGAGAAGCTGTTCAGATTAGTTTCGACTAATCAGAAGTAGTTCACTTTTTGAAGCGTAGAAGTACCTTGCCAATGTTCTTGGCATCGTGAATGTATTGGTGAGCATCTGCTACATTTTCGGCATCAAATACTGAATCGATTACTGGATTAAGATATCCTTGCTTTATTCCATCCATAATCTTGTGAAGTTGCTTTGACATTGCATCCTCATCCTTCCAAGTGCCCATGTGAACTCCGAAAACTCCGCGATTACGAGTCATCAGTTTTAATGCATCAAATTTTGGAGTTTTTCTCCAGGCCAAAAATGCACGAATCAATGAACGCTTTGAGTTCGGCGCTGCAGCAGACATACCGTATGTATAGAGACGGCCGCCCTCTGCCAAAACTGAAAGACTTCGAGTTAAATTGTCTCCCCCTATTGGATCTAGAATGTGATCTACTCCACGACCATCTGTTGCTTCTTTGATGATTTTAACGAAATCTTCGTTATGCCTGTCAATTGCAATCCCTCCAAATTTTTCGATTACACCAGACTTAGAACCTGAAGCAGTTGCCCAGACCCTTTCTATTCCTGCCCATTGACAAATTTGTAATGCTGCAGTACCGACTCCTCCTGCACCTCCATGGATTAGAACAGTGTCACCTTTCTTCATATGTCCTAGATAGTGAAGCATATGATGTGCAGTAAGGTAGGTAACAGGCATTGCTGCAGCTGCATCTAAGCCCATATCATCAGGTACAGGAATAACTCTAGAGGTCTTGACTGCGACATGACTTGATTGACCCCCTGTTGGCATTGCAGCAACCACTCTTTGCCCTACTTCAAATTCAGTAACGCCATTACCAAGAGAATGAATCGTCCCACTTAATTCATAACCGGGAGTGAAAGGAAAAGGTGGCCTGGGCTGATATAGCCCTAGGCGCATTAACGTATCAGCGAAGTTTATTCCAGCATAGTGAACTTCAATGCAAACCTCACCTTCTTTTGGAATGGGCATATCCATTTCCAAGATTTTCAAAACCGAAGGTGAACCCGGCTTCATTATCGATACACAGTAGGACATGTTTCTCCGTATAACCGATTACAAATAACTTAATGGTTTTAGGGAGCCCTAAAAATAATTAATGGAGTCTACTTGCGATGAGCACTGAAGAAGTTAATTGGAGTGAAATATATGTCAACTAATGAAGAATTGATTGTGCTATATGGTACAGAGACTGGTAATTCAGAATTATTATCGATGGAGATTTGCAGTGAGGCGGGAAAAATTGGAATTGATGCTAAATCCTTTGGAATGGATGAGATTGAATCTGAGAGTATGTTGTCTTATTCGCGAGTTATCATTGTTTGCAGCACTTGGGGAGATGGTGAACAGCCAGATAATGCAATTGAATTGTTCGAATATACAGAAGGTCTCGGTGAAAATGACCTCAGCAATATGCATTATTCCATATTGGCATTAGGAGATACTGCTTTTGACTTATTTTGTGAGGCAGGTAAGGAATGGGATCGAGTACTGGAAGAAAAAGGAGCTACTCGAATTAATGAACGAGTCGATTGTGATGTTGACTATGAAGATGACGCCGAAGAATGGATTGAGATAGTTTTGAACAAATTACAACAATTGTAATCATTCTTCTTCAAAGATGAGTAATTTCCTATCCCTAATCATGGCCATTAGGAACCAAAGGCCAACTCCTGCAAATATATGCTTCAAAGTGTGGCCGCTAATTAAACCTGTAATTTCAAATATCTGTAAATCGGTAAATTCGAATAATGTTGCTAAAATAAACATTGAAAGTCCCCAATAATATCCAGATATTTTGTCATAGATATGATTGCCATAAAATAGTAGAATTGGGAACAATATAAATGGGTGGTGTTTGACGATAAAATAAAACCTTAAATCGTCAAAAACAGGCCACCAAAGGACCGAAATTACACTTGTCACAACGATTGGCAAGTGAATCCTCCCTGCTAAATTACGATCAGACATATCATGTATCAATAATGAAATACATGACCCAATAACCACGGACATACCTAAACGATCCCACAACATTGTCGAATCATTTGGCTCAAGATGGAACCAAACTGAACCTGCAAAGGTAAGAATCATACCTGAAAATAGAGTGATGTGAATACTTGCTTCATCATCAGATATTTGTGAGTTTTTTCTTCTTTCATGCACAAATGCAAGCCCAACTAACCCAGGGTATAGAATCACCAAATTAGACATCACATCAAGAGCATTTGGAATGCTAAGAAATTCTCTATCATCTGCAAAATCATGATATTCTTGAGGCTGAGAAATGGGGCCATAAAAAAGGGCAACGATAATGAATACAAATAAGGCCGCCAGATACAGCCTTTTCGCACTCATTTTACTCACCAGTGTATTCAGTTACTCTGATTCCTAGGCGTCCTTGTCTGGCATTACGTTGCATTATTCGTTCGTATTTTGATTCAAATGCTGCCTTCAAATCGATTTTCATTGCTAGTGAATGGCCCATTAGCAAAATCATCACATCAGCCATTTCTTCAGCAACCTCTTCTATTGGTTTACCTTTGGTTATAGCTGCTGCTAATTCCCCTAACTCTTCTACTGTCAAGGCTATACGATAGCCCATATCATGACCATTATTACCTGCAAAATCATGCTTGTGATGGAATGCTGCGACTTTACGCATCATCAGACTCCATTCATCATTATCATCATTAGCAAGCCAGTCATCTACGCTTCGCCCCATGTTAGTGGGTTTAGCACACAAGGATTAGTCATTACTGAAGGATTTGATACACTCTATTACAGGACCCAGCCTAGAACCTGCGGTGCTAGATACCTCTTGGTGGTCAAGATCTTTACCTGAATCACCAGGCTCTCTTCCTGCTGCCCAGTTACTTGCAACAAGAATTGCCGCATATGGAATTCCAACTTCAGCAGCTAACTTACATTCTCGTGGCATAGTCATACCAACAACTTCTCCACCCAACTTCTCTATCGCATCGATTTCAGCAGCCGTTTCGAATTGTGGCCCTTGAGCAAGCCAATAATTTCTAGCCAATAACAGACCAGGTTGTAACTCAGACAGTACAGATTCCAATTTCTTATTCATATTCTCATCAAAAGGTTTAGTCATTGATGTAAATTGAGCATCTTCATCATGAAATGACATTGTTACTCCTGTGAAATCAATATATTGAGATGCATAACCAACTGAGCCGGGTGGGAAATCATCGGGAATGGTACCCACTGAGCAAACTGCAAGAATCGCATCGACTCCAGCACCAGCCATAGCCTGAATATTGGCTCGGTGATTGATGTTATGTGGAGGAGTTGTACCTTCTCCATGGTGTCTTTCTAAGAATATCAATTCATTAGAGCCGCTTTGAACACAGGTTAGAGGTACTTCGCCATAACTTGTTTGTGCTACAATCTCATCAGATCTTGTAACTTCAATCTCATCGGCAGCAAGGCTAGTCATCGCCGTGCCGCCAATCAGACCTAGTCGCACATGGCTCAACTCACTCGAGCAAACGAGCAACAATGTCGGCCTTGGTACCAGAAGTTGCGACTCCTGCTGCCTTTGCTTTCTCGACTAACTCGTCTTTTTTCAACTTCATCAAACTAGCTTCAGTTTCGCCTGATTCCACTGCTGCAGGTTCTTCAGCTGCTGGTTCTTCAGCTGCTGGTTCTTCTGCTGCTGGCTCCTCAGCCTTATCTTCCTTCTCAGAAATTGATTCCATTGCTTCAGCTGCTGCAAGAAGGTCACCTTCAACAGGTGCTTCACCATCAGCTTCTTCTTCTCCTGCTTCTGCAAGTGCAGCCGCTTTCTTTGCTTTGAGTTCTGCATCTTGACGTGCTTCTTCAGCATGTATTTCATCTAATGTTGGTCCCTTTTCAGTTACAACACCAGTCTGCAATAATTGGCTCTTGCGAATTACAACATTTCGGCACGGGTAAATAGATTTGACAGCGTTTCTGATATCTGTCTCTAAGTCTCCACCTAGCATTGCTTCTTGCAACTTGGAATAGTTAGACTTAGCTGCAGAGGCACGAATAACCTCTGCGGACTTAGCACGCATTGCTTGCTTAACAGATGTTTGACATCTGCGCTCTGTAATCATCAAAGGCTTCAATCTAACCAGGTATCCATCAGTAGTTACTACATCGACAACATCGTCAATCTTACCACGATAACGGCGGATTTGACGGCGAGTGTGATCGGACTGGTGAGCGTGACCAACGAATGTGGTCAAAGCATCTTGCCCTACAACTTCTGTAACACGGAAGCGAAGTAGAACATGCATCTTTGTGAAGTCGCCACTGAACTCTTGTTGGGTCATTTCGTAAATGCGCCCCATAATGTGCTCATCTGTCTCTCCGATCGTCTCTCCGATTCGCTTGAAGTTCCATGGGTGTCTTGGTGCACGAATTGTGAACCATCGCTTGTTCTTCCACTTATCACGCTGCTTACGTGCTGCTACACGTGCCTTTGCACTCAACTTCTTTGCTGCCATTCGAATCAACTCTCAGATTGCGGGGGCTACCCCACTTGCAAGCCTCGGACAAACAGGGTCTATATGAAAGCAACAGATGGACTAATCCACCCCTACGGGGTGTAATTACCAGCCTCTTTGGTCCAATCGGACTTCCAGAGTTTCTAGTTCATCGCCACGCATTGGAGCACCTGCCATCATGCCCATAGCCTCTGCCACTTTGTCTGAATCATCATAGTGAGCAGTTGCTAACACGATAGCATCAGCCATTGTTTCTGGGTCTTCTGACTTGAAAATTCCAGATCCAACAAATATACCATCAACACCCATTTGCATCATTAAAGAAGCATCAGCGGGGGTTGCAATTCCACCTGCACAGAAAGTGACTACAGGTAATCTTCCTAACTCCGCAACTTCAACCAATATATCACGAATACTTCCGTGCATTTCATCGTCAATTTCTCCAAATGGCGTGATGTTTGAGATGCCGGGTAAATCGCTGCATTCTGCCAGAACCCGGTACCTATTCATTATCAGATGGGCAGCATCATCTAATCCAGCATCATTCAATGTCTGAACTTGGCGAATTTCCTGGTCGATTAGTCTAGCATGAGTCATTGCAGCAACAATGTTTCCAGTACCTGCTTCACCCTTAGTGCGAATCATTGCAGCACCTTCGTAAATACGGCGAACCGCTTCTCCAAGACCTGTTGCTCCACATACGAAGGGTATGTCATGAGCATTTTTGTTGATATGGAAATATGGGTCTGCAGGAGTTAGTACTTCAGATTCATCAACCATATCTACCCCGAGAGCCTGTAACACTTGTGATTCGGCTTCATGGCCGATTCGTGATTTAGCCATAACTGGAATCGAGGTACAGTCTATGATCCCCTTAATCATGTCCGGGTGAGAGGTTCTTGCAACTCCTCCAGATTTGCGAATGTCAGCAGGCACTCTTTCTAGTGCCATCACAGATACAGCCCCAGCTGCTTCTGCAACTGCGGCTTGTTCAGGAGTCACTACATCCATTATGACTCCACCCTGTAGCATGGATGCGAAACCACGTTTCAGTAAGTCTTCTGAATGGCGCAATTGTTTGTGAATATCGATTCGATTCATCGCTATCAGCCCAAGGGGGGAGCCTACCCCTCATGAAGGTATGTTCAATCGTTAGTCGGCTAAAACTGGAGTGTCTCCTGTTGCTATTTCCGCATCCTGAGATTCGTCTTCATTACGATCAATCCATTCTTCTTCTTCATCTGGAACGTCAGTATCTGCAAAAATAGCATCGACGGGACACTCAGGAACACATGCTCCGCAATCAATGCACTCATCCGGATCGATTATCAGATAGGTATCGGCCTCTCTAAACGCTTCAACAGGACACACTGCAACGCACTCTTGGTACTTGTGGTCTACGCATCCAGATGTTACTACATGAGTCATGGTATCACTAATCCTTTCTGCGAGGGCCGAGGATATAATATGTTGCTCAGTGCCCCGTTTATTTAGGGAGCCCTAATCTTTTAGCATCGGCCATTGCTTTGTCTAGAGTATTTGCTGCAACTTCCTCAACAATGTTCCCCGGATAGACTTCTAGTTTAGCACGACCTTTGACCGTTGTTCTTTCCCCAGGAACAGTCAGAGTAATTTTTCCTGCTAACAAATCCAATAGATCTAAACGAATATGAATTACATTACTATCATCCATACGGTTTTCTAAATCATTTTTCAATTCATTCAACAAATCAGGGCCTAGCCTGGAAAGAGATTTTGTAGCTTTACTACGGCTCTTTATATCTGCACGAATAACATGAATTGGAGAACCGTGATAAGAATTCATTCTCTCAATCTCAACAAGTTCATCATCACCTACTAACCAAGCAATTGCTGCAGCATGAATGTACTCATCTTCAACGCCGCTGGCAGTAGTTTGCCAAGAGACATGGTGAACGCCCATAACATCCCCACGAGTAAGAGGCTGATGAGTCTTGTCAGTC
>Ga0066856_10000144_pt1 | contig 23643 bp, 15 predicted proteins | sample ETNtaG_5_FD_65605 | JGI IMG/M metagenome (GOLD analysis project Ga0066856, IMG submission 65605) | Marine microbial and viral communities from oxygen minimum zone, Eastern Pacific Ocean - ETNP201406SV205 | ecosystem: Environmental > Aquatic > Marine > Oceanic | place: Pacific Ocean: Eastern...
AAAGATGTATACAATGGTCCATGGATTACTGGTTTAAATAATAACATTGGAGCGCTAAGCTTTGATAATAGAATAATTAACAAATAATCGTACAAGTTTTAAATAGAAATAATTGAAAAATACTACCTAATAAATTAGAACATTCGTAAGTTTGGGTCAATCAATCGGAGAATTGATTCACAGGGATTGGTTCTCCTTTTTTTATGTTTGAGAGATTTCCTCTAATAAGATTAGTATTGACCCGAAAATAGCATTCACTTTTAGGGTTCGAACTACTTAGTGGTGGATTTTAATATGGTTTTAATCATATCCAAAGGCATAAAAAAACCTAAATAAATAATTAAACATTATTTATAAAGGATTTAAGAAGAATCAAATCTTAGACACCACCGTCCTAAAACCAGTATGCATACTTCCCGTGTCTGGCGTGGTTTTCATCCGCATGCTGTTTCTATAGCCACTGCAATAGCTATCATGACATAAAAAACTTCCCCCTCTACTCACCCTTTTTAGCGCATATGGCTCGTTAGAGTCATAGCTTGTATCGGGTCCTTGTGGGTTGAGCGTGATTTTACCACCTAAAGTTTTATAGAAGTCTTCGTGGTATAAGTCGGCGCACCATTCCCAAACGTTACCTGCCATATCGAACAGCCCGTAGCCATTTGCCAAATAACTTTGTACTGGTGCTGTAAAATAAAAACCATCACTCTCATTATTTCTGTAAGGAAAAGTGCCTTCCCAAGTATTGGCTTTGGATTTTCCTGAGCGTAAATCTTCATTCCCCCAAGCATAAACAGCATTTTTGAGTCCACCTCTACTTGCATATTCCCATTCTGCTTCCGTAGGCAATCGTTTGCCTGCCCATTCACAATAAGCAACTGCATCAAACCAACTGACATGCACCACAGGATGATTTTCTTTCCCAACGATACTACTACTAGAGCCTTCAGGTTGTCTCCAATTGGCCCCTTGTCGCCATTGCCACCATTGGCTTACATCTCGGAGCGACACGGGCTTATCTGTAGGTACAAAAACAAGTGATGCTGGAGCCAATTGACTTGCATCGGGTTTTGGGGTTCCAGGAGGTAATTCTTTTTTAATTTCTTCCCAATCCACGACTTTTTCAGCGGTGGTTACATAACCAGTCGCTTCTACAAAAGCAGTGAACTGTGCGTTGGTCACCTCATGTACATCCATCCAAAAGGAATCAATCACAACCTCATGTTTTGGGTACTCGTCACGCCATGACTGATCGTCATCTCCACCCATAGAAAAAGTACCACCAGGAATTAAAGCCATACCTTCTTTATTGACTTCTAGTTTTTCTTTTGTAGTTGTGGCCACTGGTGAATTAAATCTGCTTTGTGTAGGGGTGCAGCTATGATCTGCTGTTTGGGGTTGTTTAGGTGTTTGTTTACAGGAAATTAAAACAAAAAATAAAAATAATAAGTAAACTTTCATATGAATATTATGTAATCAGTCACAAATTAACTATGTCATAAAGAATATTAGCAATTATACTTTTAATATCTTTTTGGTTTGACTCATATTGCCACTATTAAGTGATATAAAATATGTTCCACGTGCTAATGTGGACAGATTTATAAATCCATAACCAAGGTTTAAATCTAAATTCCCAGACTTAATAAAAATTCCATTTGAGTTGTAAAGTGAGTACGATGTTTGAATGATATCAAAAATGGGATTAATACAGAGATTGTCATAAACAGGATTTGGGTATATTGCCCAAAAATTTTGATCTGTTGGATTATTATTACTTAAAGAATAACAGCCAGAATCCACAAAATGACTTTGCTGAATTATATTTTGAATTTTTTTATTCGTAAAACTTTCATTATTCGTTGAATCAAAGAAAGCATTATCAACTACTGTATCTTCAGCACCTAAAAAATCTTGCATAATTGTTGCAAATACTTGTCTGTAATCAAATTGAACAGTTTTGATTTGCCAATTATTATTAGAGCTAGCTTCGCTTAAATCAACGTTAACTCCGGAAACACCTCCTTGAATAGGTTTACCGAACACAAACATGGGTGCTATTTCTCCGTGATCAGTACCAAGATTCCCATTTTGTTTAGCTTTACGGCCAAATTCAGAGAAAGTTAATCCAATAATATCATCTCCAATTGAGTCAGAGTTTATGTCCTCTACAAATGCATCAATTGCTGTAGAAACTTCATTAAGAAGTTCAGTGTGACGGCCATTTATATCCCCAGCACCCTGATTTTGAGCGTTATGTGTATCAAACCCTCCAATTGTGACTAAAAAAACTTTCGTTTCGATACCACCTCTCATTAATCGTGCTACAGTCTTGAGTTGATTTGCTAAATCAGTATCGGGATAACCTGCTAAGTTATTAGAGCCAGGTGAATTAAATGCATTCTGAATTGACTGTGAATATATATTTGCACTTGCATCAGTATCAACAATATATTGCAGCTCAGCTCCATAATGTGAATTATTTGGAATGTTTGTTGGTGCTTGACCAGAAAGCCCGTTTAAAACTGTGTAGAAATTCTCAGAATCTTGGCCTTCAATATTCATACCTATTCCATGCTCATGTTCCGCATGAAAACCAAGCCATGTATTACTAGACCCCAACTGGATTCCCATCGGAAAATTAGATGGCAATAAGTTAGAATAGGCCTCTTCCATAAATCTACCCATCCATCCACTATCCTTACCATTATCCCAACTATTTCCGTCGTTTCCGGTAGCCCACAAATCAATTGAAGCGAAATGACTTTTATTAGCACTTGGATAACCGACAGACTGTAGAACCCTTAACATACCTGACTGATAAAGTCCTTTGAAACCTGAATTATACTGACCATCAAGCAATGCAGGATTGAACATCAATTGTTGATTCGATGACAGTGAAGTATCTACTGCTTGATTGGAATAATTATTATCTGGAATATATATGTCTGGGCGCAAGACTGAGCTGTAATATCCATAATTGTCATAAGGAATTAAAGTATTTAATCCATCATTGCCACCCCTTAGCTCAATCAAAACCAATTTTCTTGCTGAAACATCACAATTTATTGTCGAATTGGCCAATTTTAATGCTGCACTAACCTCAAATGGTAGAAGTCCCAGCGCAGATGCTGTAGACGAAAGTTTAACAAATTCTCTCCTTTTCATTTTACATTAATTGAAATTCGGCAGCATTAATCATTTTTGGAATCAATCCGTCTTGACCAGCTAATCTATTATTTATTGTTACCAATGCATTTTGTGAATCAGCTGTATTTCCATTTTTATAAGCATCCCAAGTGTCATGCCAAACATAATTTGGTTCGTTATCGTGAATTAAAAATTTTACAAAATAGGAAATTCTATTACTATCAATTGACTCACAATATAGCAGTTCAGATAATTCTTCAACAATTTTATTAGCGTCAAAAGGATCTGTTACTGTATTTTCAATAAAATTTACAGAATCAAAAAAAGTCCAAATTCTCTGATAATACTGTTGACCATTTTGATTAGTTTGTGCTCCAATAATTTTATTAATTCCATTACCTAAATTATCATTGTAGTTTTGACCTATGAATGAAAGTATTGTGTTGTACCGTGCTACAATATTGTTAGGATTAAACCAGGACTTATCATAAGCAGGTGGCTGATAATCTCCAGGGTACCCTGCAACAGTAGCAGGTGCAAATGGAGTCATGCCAGTAGATGCAAAAAATGAATTGTGTAAAAATGAATGCCAAAAAATGAAATATCTAAAGTTTTCGTTTGATGTGTTATATCCACTACCCTGAGGAGTTTGAGGTGTATTGGGATCTGGTAAATTCACTCCAAATAGTACTATTAATTCATTAATAAATTGAAGTGGATTTTTTATTATTGCACCAATATTTTCATTTGTAGAGTCATTATCATCTAAATCAAAAAAGTGTTTAGATTTAAGAAGAGTTTTAATGACTTCAAGAAGATTAAATCCATTTGACTGCAATTGTTGAGCTAAAGGAGTAATTATATTGTCCTCGACATCTTGATCCCATTCACTTCGAACAAACATTCTGTATAGTTTACGTACATAGTTTTTTGCAGTTTCAATTTTATTAAAAATCATTTCAATAAAATCATCTAATTCAGATTCAATTGAAGAAGATGTATTTCCGCCTGCTATAGTTTGATTATTAAAAGCATAACTAAATGTCTTATTACCTGAGTCATGCTTATTGGTATTAATGAAACCTTTCGGAATACCTGAAGTATAATGCGGGGCTTTTACTGTATCAGAATCATAAGTATTTCTATTATTCTTGAACTTAATTCCTGAAAAAACTCTAGCAGCTTGAACTACATCATGTTCTGTGAAATTTGTGTAATCACCATCGCTAACCTGCTCACCTTTACCGATTGTAAATAACTCTAAAAATTCCCTTGCATAATTTTCATTGGGGTTATTGTTATTATTATCGGAATTATCAAGAAAATATAGCATCGAGTTGTCAAAAGTAATTTTTCTTGCAAGGTCTTTTACACTTTTATCAGCATAAAACTGAAGTAAGTTAAGGTAATCAAAAAAATGAGCTGATTTTCCAGAACCATCATCTTTAGATATAGTAAATGTTGTGAATAAAAACCAAGTTAATTTATCAATTAATGTGTGTTGGTTAATGCAATTATACCACCACCAGCCTGCCACTAAACTCCTTTTTCTATTTTGACCGCATTGGTATGAGGTATTTGTCCAGTTTCCTGAATTTAACCAAAATCCGTCTTGAATCCCTGGACACTGAGAGACATTTCCATTCGTCACGGGATCGTTAGGCCATTCCATTGTGAATGAAGTAGGTGAGGACAGTAAGGTTAAAATTTCATCTGCTGTCTTTCCAATTAATAGATCTAAGTCTGACTTAGAATAATGGAAAGAAGCTCTACGTAACAAATGCTTTGTTAGTCTGCGGTTTAGGGGTTGTGTATGCTCAACCAATGATGCCATCTGATTATAAAATATTTATTTACTTATTTCTGAAAGTTATAAAAATTATTTATAAGTTAAATTACTAAAAACTTAAAAGTCAAATATTATACTCTACTAACCACATGCTGAATTATAAAAAAATATTGTAGATATCATTTAAGTTAATCTTTTAACATGATTAATTCATTTTCAATATTGCAAAGTATAAGTTTGTAAATTATTATAAATAGAATTTTATTATAAAATATGCTTAAATATTTTCAGTTCTAAAAAAAAATATTTAATAATTTTAAGTATGCAAAAAAATAAAATTATAATTTTTTTTTATGTTTCAAACTGTTAGCTCAAAACAACACAGAGTTAAAAAAGGGGGTTGCTTTCAATCTTTCATATGAAAATAGTTGGCAAGAACGTTTTGAAAAGCTGAAACCTCATTGGCATTACTCATGGAATTGGGAACTTAGAGAAAGTTATCCCAATGGTATAGAATTTGTTCCAATGATATGGGGAAGGGAAAATGCCACTCAATCCAGAATAGATTATTTAAATAATTTAGCAAGTTTAGGGGCGATCGAAAATGTATTGTTGTTTAATGAGCCTGATCTATCGACTCAATCAAATATGTCAGTTGATGAGGTTGTAAGTCTTTGGCCATTAATTGAAACATTAAATGTACCTATATCTAGTCCTGTAACATCAGCACCTCTTAGTGATTGGATGAAAAATTTTATGGAGAAAGTATCAAATCAGAACTTAAGAGTGGATTTTGTTGCAATACACATATATCATAAAAATGATTCAGTTAAATTTGTCGAGCTTATTGAAGAAGTGTATGAAACTTACGGAAAACCTATTTGGATAACAGAATTTGCAGTACGTGATACAAATGCAACTGAAAATAATCCAAACATCTATTCTGAGGACTATGTACTTTCATTTATGCAAAATGTATTAAATGAAATTTATGATTTAGATTATGTAAAAAGGTATTCATGGTTCGATCCAAATGCCAACAACGAGAAATATCCAATGCTACAAACTGCTAATATCATTAATGAAAATAATCAGCTAACAACTTTAGGTGAGTATTACGCGAGTCACAATCCAAATAATAACCTGTCAAATCATAAAAAGAAACTTGATGAGTTAACAATATATCCTAACCCCTCTAATAATTTAATTTATATTGATGGAGATTATTCTGACTTGACTGCAAGAATTTTTGATTTGAATGGGAAAATCCTGGCGCAAGAAATTGTAAAATCAGAAATGAACATATTTCAGCTAAAAAATGGAGTCTATTTTATTGAATTAAGCAATGAAATAAACAAAAAAATTCATAAATTAATAATCAAGAAATGATTTATTTTAGAATTTTTTGGGAGTATTTAAATAGGTCTATGTTTAATAGTTTAGTCTTATTAATTTTATTAAATCCAACATTAAATTTCTCTCAATATTCTCAAAAATTTAATGTTTTACTCATCATAGCTGATGATTTAAATTGTGCCATTGGCGCGTATGGTGATCCCCTTGCTTATACGCCTAACATTGACAGACTTGCTCAAGAGGGAGTACTTTTCACAAATGCTCACGTTCAATATCCACTGTGCGGTCCCTCTAGAGTTTCTTTTATGACAGGACTCTATCCAGACCAGACAAAGTCAAAACAACTTAGACTTCATGTCCGTCAAACCATTCCTGATGTAATAACTCTAGGTCAAAAATTCAGGATTGAAAATTATCATTCCGTAAGAGTCGGTAAAGTTTATCACTACCATAACCCAAGAGACATAGGTACAGCAAGTTATGATGACTCTTTTACTTGGGATAGAACAGTAAATCCATACGGAAGAGATAAAATTGAAGAACATAAAATATCATACCTGAAACCAAGATTTAATGGTGGGGTTTTAAGTTGGCATAAGGCCTCTGGAAAAGATGAAGAACAGACAGATGGAATTGGGGCCACAAACACCATTGCCTTTTTAGACGAATTTGCTAAGAGTGGTGAGAATTTCTTTTTGGCATTCGGTTTATACCGACCACACGTGCCCTTTGTTGCTCCTGAAAAATATTATGAACTACAAAAAAATAAAGATTTTTCTGTTCCAGAAAGTTCAAGTCAATATTTAGAAACCATCCCTGAGCCAGCAGCCATTTCAGTACGTGCAAAAAAAGAACAAGTTGGGATAGATTCAGAATTAGCACAAGAAATCAAGCAAGCATATTATGCAACTGTTAGCTTTGTGGATGCTCAAATAGGTAGGGTGTTAGACAAACTCAGAAAAACAGGATTGGATAAAAAAACAATAGTTGTTTTTACATCAGATCATGGTTATCACCTCGGTGAACATGGACATTGGCAAAAGCAAACATTATTCGAACATGCAACAAGGGTTCCCCTAATTTTTTCAGGGCCTGGAATATCCAGTGGTTTGGATCACATAGACGACCCTGTTGAGCTTGTTGATTTGTATCCTACACTTATGGAATTACTCCAAATGGAAACTCCAAATTTTGTACGTGGCAAAAGTTTAAATCCTTATTTCAAAGGGTCTGAAATTCCGATTAGGAATAGTGCTCTGACAGAGCTTTTAGTCAGAACTCCTCATGGAATGGCACAGGGATATTCTATAAAAACAAAAAGATACCGATTAAATCGCTGGAGTCATAAAAACCTTTTTAAATACGAATTATATGATCACAAAAACGATCAGAATGAACTAGTGAATTTGGCAAATGATCAGCAATACACCAAGGTTCTCGATTCACTTAAAAAGGTTCTTGAAAAAAGAGTTGTTGATGCACAAGAATATCCACAAGGCCTTGGAAGGCAAATCGATAAGGTTAAGCCATGGTTTGAACCTAGGCTTAATCTTATGAAAAGAAAATTTAGTAAAACGAATTGATATCTTGAATAGATTTAAATTTCCAATCTATTCCTTTTCCCCACTTTACTGTTTTGTGCTTCTGAAAGTAGTCCTCCATTTTGGATTCTAGTTTTTTTGCTTTATTAGGAAACTCTTCAGCAAGATTATATTGCTCTCCAATATCACTAGAAAGGTCAAATAAATTTAGCTCATCATTATCATGAAACTTAATGAGCTTATAAACCTCTTTTATAATGGATGAGTGAGGTCTCCCAAAGGCGATGTAATTTCTGTATGGAACATGAAAATAAAATCCATTATCCTGTCTTTTAACTTTCCCATTGCCAGAATTAAATAATACTTTTTTCATGCTACCACCATCAATTGTTTTCATTTGTTTTCGAGCACTGTGCCCTGCTAAATCTGCAATTGTTGGCAAAACATCAGCCAAAGAGACAGGAATATCAGAAAAGGTATTGGGTTTGATATTTGGTCCTGAGACAATGAAAGGGATTCTTATCCCACCTTCTGTTGCGTCCCATTTGCCTCTGCTCAGAGGGTAGTTGTAACTGTGCTTGTATTTCCTTCTTGGTGGTAGTGTTGGGACTGCACCATTATCCGAACAGTAAATAACATAGGTATTATTTGCGATACCAAGCTCCTGCAGTTTGGTGAGTAGAATCCCAACAGAATCATCCAAGTCTTCTGTGAGCGCAGCAAAATATGCATTCTTATGAATTTTCCCTTTTTCTTTTTTCTCATATTTCTCCAAAGAGTGTTTTGTGGCCTGAATATTTGAGTGAACAGCATAATGAGACAGTTGCAGGTAAAAGGGATTTTTTGATTTTGATTGCTGCTCAATAAAGGTAATAGATCGCTGTGTTAGTGAGTAGATTTTTTTTGGATCTTCCGATGTAGAGAATTTCCACTCAGGTGGTTGAAAACCTCCGTCCCTATTTGCTGTTTTACCATCAGAGTAATCATATCCAAGTACTGACGGATGAACCCCGAAATCAATCCCCATTTTTGAATTGCTGACACCCATCCCCCATTTACCAAAATGAGCAGTAACGTATTTTGGGTTTACTTTTTTCAAAATCTTAGGGATGGTCATTTCAGTTGTGTGATCAATGTGATCAGTGCTCATTTGAACTCTTATCATATTGAGTCTGGCTGCACTTTTACCAAATTGTAAACTATATCGAGAAGGTGCACACACAGGAGAGGTCGAATAGGCCTGGGAAAAACGCATGCCTTTTGCTGCTAGTTTTTCTAGGTTTGGCGTATGATGATAATCACTCATTGAAGATGCATCACCTTTTTTCATTTGAACTGAAGTCCCACTCCAACCTTGATCATCAACTAAAATAATAATGAAATTTGGAGAAGAGTTATTATTCTCTTTTTGAGAAAACACTAAAGTAGAACCAAGCATCAGTAGTATCGTCCAAACAACCCTAATTTTTCTGATTAGAAATATTGGAATCCCGAAAAGGTCAAAAATAAGTGTCATAATAAAAATGCATTTTAAATTTCTTTTACAAAAAATTACTGAGAAGTTGCTTGTTTTATCAATACTTGTTCAGGCACTGATCCCAAATCATTTGTGTTGAGCATCCATTTTTCCAATTCAACTTTGAGTAGATTAATATGATATTGATAATCTGGATTCTGGATTTGATTTTTCATCTCATAGGGATCCAATTGCAAGTCATAAAATTCATATTCCTCTTTCAGACCAAACCACTTTTGTTGGTCTTGATTTAATTGTCCATCTACATGAAGCTTCTGTAGTTTTTGCATCATTGGCATATTTTTTCTGTACTGAACATTAAGATGATGTGACATATCTGGATAAAAACTTCTAATGAGCTTAAACCTCTTATCTTGTATTGCTCGAATTCTATCATACTGTCCATCAAATCTATCCGATGCTGTGATTAAGTAATCTCTTAAGCTTTTATGCAAAAATTCGTTGATTGGTTTTCCCTGTATGTGCTCAGGGATTTCGATTCCAGCCATTTGCAAAACAGAGGGTGCCAAATCAATAAAGCTCAGTAGCCTATCATCTTTTTCTCCTGCATGAAGTGATTTTGGGAATTTTATAAAGAAAGGAACCTTTGTGCCTGTTTGATAAATGGCTCTTTTATGTCTTGGAAAAGGTCCGCCATGATCAGAGTAAAAAAATATATAGGCGTCATCGTATAATCCTTGTTCTTTTAGCTCTGAAATAATTTCACCTACTTCCTTATCCATACGAAAAAGGTTTGAATAATTTGTTGCCATGTCTCGCCTAATTACAGGGTCATCGGGGAAATAAGGTGGAATAAATTCAATATCATTTGGGTCTAGAAATACTTCTTGTTGTTGTTGCTTCCAAATCTGTGATTCATGTGTGATTTGGAAGTTGAAAACTGCGAAAAAAGGCTGGTCTCCATCTCTTTTCCTCCAATGAATGTTTTCTTTCTCTTCACCTTGACAATAACGACAACTTTGATCCCAAGCATCACTCGTAATTTCAAAATTGTAATCTTGCTTGTTGCTGTTGGTGCAATAATATCCCTCTTCTCTCAAGTACACAGTGAAGGGTTTGATGTAGTCTGGGAATTTAGGTGAGTAGCTGGGTATTCCAAGTTGAGGCTGATTGGTTTTTCTTCCTTCATTATAAGTACGCATATTGTGAGTCCCCAAGCTCGTGGGATACATCCCTGTAATAATGGCACTTCGGGCGGGAGCACACACTGGGGTTGTGGCATGCATATTTTCAAATAGAACACTGTCTTTTGCTAATTTTTCAAGGTGTGGCAATGAAACTGTTTTGTCACCATACATCGGAAAAAATTGTGCTGATTGGTCTTCGCATACTAGCCATATAATGTTGGGCTTGTTCTCTTGAGCAGAAATAAATAAAACACTTAAAAGAAAAAATACAGGATTTATAAACTTCATCATTGTAAATTATTTGCGTAAGATGTTTGATAACTATCAAAAAAGAGCTGCCCAATTTTTTTCATCCCTTCATAATTATAATGTCCTACAGGTTTTCCATTCCATTTGTGTGTGTAAATCGGTGTATAATTACTCCTTTTTAAGTCTTGACTTCTCTCAATAAAGCTAACATTAGTTAATTGATTACTCACTTGAACCATTGCTTTTTGAACTTTTTTACTACCCACGCCTAATATCAAAAAAGGAAGATCGGGAATATCATAATGACCTCTGACTGAATTGATTAAATTTTCTAAATTGAGATGGTAAGTATCTGCAGCCACTGATCCATTACTTGTATTACTATCAGTCTCACCTTGCACCCATAGCATACCAACAATTTCATAACTGTCGGGATGTAATTCCGCAAGCTCATTATCAACCAGATCTATAAAATCTTGATAAAGTTTTGGCTTATCTTGTTCATTTAAAAAACTTGCCTTTTCAAAAGACCAATTAGGATTCCAAGAGCCATATAAAGATGTTCCGCCCTGAGATCTTTTGATAAAAAGATAATCCTGTTTGGGGTAATTTTTCACAAGCTCAACGCCAAAAAAAAGCTCAGGACCAAAGCATTTTTTAATTTTGAATTTTTGTTTCACAAAACTCCATGGATTTGTAAAGTCTAACGCGCCCTTATATTGAATGGCATTTCCTTCTCCCACAGTCCCCTTATATACAAAATGTATTTTTTGACTTGCATTGGCTAACAATTTCATTTCTGCTTCAGACAGCTTTGAAGCATCACCTCGACCGTCCATATTTGATTGTCCTGCTAGTAAAAAAACTTTTGTTTTTTGTGTACTCTGACCCAATGAAACGCCAGCAAATGACAAAAATAAAAGTATAAAAAGAAAGTGCTTTTTAGTATAAATATTTTTGAGATAATTCATCCGAGTCTTTATATTTATTACGAAGTTTTCTCAGCTTCTTTTTCATCATTTGAATGATGCTTTGATATTTTGGGTCATCGTAAAGGTTTGTCATTTCGTTCGGATCTGCTTTCCTGTCCAAAAACTCCCACTCATCAATATCATAGTAATAATGAACCAGTTTATATTCTTTTGAAACAATCCCATAATGACGCTTTACCATGTGAACCGATGGGAATTCATAGTAGTGGTAGTACACAGCATCTCGTGTCCATTTTTTTTGATCCTCAAGAAGTAAAGGAAGTAAACTCTCACCTTGCATATCGTTGGGTGCCTTTATACTTGCTGCATCCAAAAATGTTTGTGCAAAGTCGAGGTTTTGCACCATTTCATCATTTGTTATACCTGGTCTTATTTTATTGGGCCAGCGGATAAGGAGTGGGGTTTTAAAGGATTCGTCATATATAAACCTTTTATCAAACCAACCATGTTCACCCAAATAAAACCCTTGATCTGAAGTGTAAATAACAATTGTATTGTCTTCCAAGTCATTTTCTTTAAGATAATCTAATACCCTACCAACATTATCATCTACCGACGAAATCGTTGCGAGATAATCTTGCATGTATCGCTGATATTTCCAAATGGTTTTTTCTTTATTAGACATATTTGGCCATTTGTTTTTAAAATCAGTACTGATTTTATCTAACGTTTTTCTGTATTGTTCTTCTTGTCGTTTGTTTGCTCGTCTAAAAGGTCTTAAAAATTCGCCTGCTCCTGCTTTTTTTATCTTTCTACTTTCACCAGTATAAGTGATGTCTTTGACCAAATCCCCCATCTGCTGTATAGTCTTTGGATAGACCTTATTGTCTTGCATCAAATGCATGTGTTCAAAAATATTCATTTCGGCACTTGAAGCAGCTGAAGCTCTGTTTGAGTAGTCATCAAAAAGCGTTTCTGGCAATGGAAATTCTTTTTGGTAAAATTCCTCAAATTTTTCAGGACTTGGCCACCAAGCCCTATGGGGTGCTTTGTGAAGATACATCATTAAAAATGGCTTGTTTGCATCTCTCTTTTCATCAAACCAATTGATAGTCAGGTCTGTGATAACATCTGTTACATATCCCGTAATGATTGTGTCTTTTTCCTTCCCTATAAATTTGGGATTGATATAGTGACCTTGTCCAGGCAAAATCAAGAAGTCGTCAAACCCTTTTGGGTTGTTTCCAAAGTGAAGTTTACCAAACATTGCCGTTTGGTATCCTGCTTTCTGAAACAATTGGGGAAAAGTCATTTGGGTCGTGTCAAATGGGAAAATATTATCAACTTTTCCATTTATATGACTAAACTTCCCAGTTAAAATTGTTGCTCTAGAGGGAGCGCAAATAGAGTTGGTCACACTTGCATTTGAGAATAAAATTCCCTCCTGAGCAATCTTATCGATATTTGGGGTCTGAATTAGCTTGTCGTTGTATGCACTGATCGCTTGATAGGCATGGTCATCAGACATGATAAACAAAATATTTGGCCTTTGGTCCTGGGCTAAAACAAACGAACTCCAAACCAATAATAAGATACCTGTATACTTTTTCATTTTAGTAAACTTTCTTTGATTTAAGATTATTGCTTAGGCTGTCCATAAGTGTCTCATATTTTGCAAGATGCGACAAGTTTTCCATTTGTAAGGGGTCGTTTTTCATGTCATATAGCATTCTACCAACAATATTGCCTTCTTCAGAATACTTCCATTCAGAATATGCATAATTATCTGAGATATACATATCGCCATTTGTGTAGCGCGAAAATGCATTCGTTCTAGATATCAAATTTGGGTCCTTTATGTTTTCCACCAATGACCTTCCCTCCAACTGATCTGGTTTTTCTAATCCCAACAAATCACATATCGTAGGGTACAAATCGATGAGTTCAACAAAACTCTCAGACTTTCCTGAATTTGAAAGACCTGGAACTCTTACAAATAAAGGCACATGATTTTCTACCTTGAATAAATTATGCTTGGACCATCGATTATGGTCAGACAAACTAAAGCCATGATCACTAGTGATGATAACGATGGTATTGTCGGAAAGATCAAGGTCTTCAAGAGCCTGCAATATATTTCCGATTTGTTGATCGATGTAACTCACGCATGCATAATATCCATGAATTAAATTGGTAGTCATTTCTGCATCCATGGTAAATGTCTTTGCATTCAATGCTGGATTATCTGAATAACCTTGTTGGACTCCTTTGTATCTGGCTAGCTCGTACCAATTCCCTGCGCCCTCATACGCAGTTGTTGGAAATTTGTTGTTTATTGGAGGTGTGATCTTGTTTCTGTCATACATTTCCCAATATTTTGCAGGAGCATTAAATGGGAGATGGGGCTTTAAAAAGCCTGAGACTAGAAAAAATGATTCTTTATTTGCTTTCAGTTTCTTTAAATCCCTGATTGTCTTTGCAGCAATTTTCCCATCCTTGTATGCTTGGTCTTCAACATTGGCCTTTTCATAAGGCATATGATTATTTTTATGTGGAAGCTTGCTAGATTCGATATTTTCCTCCAAAAGATAATCTTTTGGGGTTGTTGATCCAGGTCGCCATAAATCATCCCAAGTAGAAGCTTTATCTGATTTGTTATGCGAAACCTTTCCATTGCTAATCGTAGTGTAACCCTTGGCTTGCAACAATTCCGAGATGGTTATGGCTTGTGGCATATCCTCATCAATAGAAGTGTAATACTTCTTATAATATTCTCTTGTTGGTCTAATGCCTGTAAGCATACTTGCCCTTGAGGCACCACAAGTGGGAATGTTCACAAAAGCATTATTAAATTGTACTGCATCTTTTGAAAACGATGTAATGTTGGGTGCTACAACCTGAGTAGCCCCATATGTTGGCAGAGCAGGTCGTAGGTCATCTACAATGATCAAGAGAACATTTTTTTGATTTGATTCTTGCGCTATTGTTGAAAAGCAAAAGAAGCTAATGATTATCGATAAATAGATATTAGTTTTCATTTATATAAATGTTTTTCGTTAGTTCGAGTGTAGTTGTTTTGAGTTTAGCCAAATTTGCAGAGTTACCTACCAAAATATTGAAGTCACCTTCTTCAGATTTATACTTCATTTCTCTATCGTAAAACGCAAAATCATCTATTGCTAGGCTAAAGGATACGCGTTTGGTTTCGCCTGGAGCCACGTTTACTTTTTTGTATCCTTTGAGTTCCAGTACTGGTCGAGTAACACTACTAAATAAGTCTCGGATGTAAAGCTGCACAGTTTCCATGCCCTCTCTTTCGCCAGTGTTTTTAACATCTACTTCAACAATCACCTTTCCTATGCCATCCCATTTGGATGTTGACAAGGTTGGTTTTGAAATAGAGAAAGTGGTATAACTCAATCCAAAACCAAATCGATAGAGTGGTTTTGTTTTCTCAAAAGCATACTTGTGAATATAATTCGTGGGTTTGTGATTATACACCATCGTAAGTTGACCTACTGACCTTGCAGTCGTCATGGGCATTTTCCCGCTTGGATTTATCTCTCCAAAAACGATTTTACCCATAGATTTTCCTCCCATGCTTCCTGGCTCCCATGCATGAATGATTGACTTAATATTATCTTCTATCCATGACTCACTGATCGGTTTTCCACTTACATAAACGACAGTGAGGTTTTTGTTTTTTTCATAAATGGATTTTACTAAATCAAGCTGTTTTCCAGGAAGACCTAAAAAACTTCTCGCTTTGTTTTCTCCTGCTGTCTTTTGAAAGCTTTTACCACCCTCCCATGTATATCTTAGAGAATTGTCGCCAACAACAACAAATACGTGGTCATAATTTGTTGACATTTCAGCAGTAGCTTTGATCTTCGAATCTTGAATGTTTCTAATCTTGATACCTGAATCGAAATAATCTACTTTATGATTATAATTTTCTCCAAGTTGCTGTATGCCTTCAAAAATAGTCACAACGTTTTCCTCTGGCTGCTCAAAATGCCAATCTCCCAAAGTGGTATGATTGTGTGCATTAGGCCCCGTTACCAATATCCGTTTTGAGTTTGAATTATTAATTGGGAGTAAGTCGTTATTTTTTAGGAGTGTTATCGAATTATCAGCTATTTCCTCAGCCTTGTTCAAATGAGTTTCTATAAAAATATTTTCGTCCACTTTGGAGATATCAACAAGGCGATTTTCAAATAAGCCAAGTTGAAATTTTGCATATAATATCTTTGAGCACGCCTCATTAACTCTATCGATTGACAACTTATTTTCTTTTACTAAAGCAACAATAAAATCATAAAAGTCAGGACCATGCATATTCATATCCATTCCTGCTTCTACAGAAAAAAGTGATGCTTCTTTGTAGTTTCTTGCGACTTTATGATACGACCATATTCGCTTGATATCATACCAGTCACTTACATAAAATCCATCAAAACCCCATTCATTTCTGAGTAGGTCTGTCATAAGACCTTTGTGCATATGACTTGGAATTCCGTTGAGCTCATTGTGAGCTGCCATTATTGAATATACACCTGCATCTATTGCCTTTTTATAAGGAGGTAAATGAATCTCATATAGTGATCGTTCAGAGACATCCATTGGAGAAATATTGAGCCCATTGAGTGGTTCAGACCCAGCAATCATATGTTTTGCACAAGCAATTACATTATTTGGTTGGCTAAAGTCTTCTCCCTGAAATCCCATGATCATGGCTTCACCCATTTCACCTACCATAAATGGATCTTCTCCAAAAGTTTCACCAACACGACCCCATCTTGGATCACGCGCCACATCAACATTTGGCATAAATGTCCATTGAGAACCTGTAGCTCTCATCTCCCTTGCACTTTGTTTGGCCACGTCATAAGCAAAATCATTATTAAACGTTGCCGCAATTGATATAGGGGATGGATAAACAGTTGTTCCACGAACCATGGCATTTCCATGTATCGCATCAATTCCAATAATAAGTGGAATTTTTAACCTAGACTGTAACGTAAAATCTTGTAAATAGTTTACCTCCTCAGGATCAAGAACATGAAGAAATGAGCCGATTTTCCCATCGATAATTTCTTGTATTATTTCACTTTCAGACAAGCCATACATCGCAAAAGCATCTTTATTAAGCTTAGATACATCACCAGAGGCTCTTTTGTTTCTCTTTTGTTTTTTTAAATACTCTAATCCAACATATTGACACATTTGACCTACTTTTTCCTCAAGGGTCATTCGTTCTATCAAATCGCTTAGGCGATCCTCTATATCAGCATTTGAATCCAAATACAAGGGATTATTCTGAGCAATTAATGAAAAGGATGTAAAGAAAATAAATAACAGGAATCTCATATCTTATTTGATTTTTAGTTCAGCGTCAGGGTTCAAAATTGTGTTTCTCAACGAAAAATATGCTGGCTTAGGATTGATGTTTTTATCAAAAATAAAGCGATGTTTATCGTGATGTTTCCCCTTTTTTCCATCAACCATTCCCCAAGTGTTAAAAGTAACTACACCATTGTCTCGCTTTGACAACAAAACATTAATAATGTTTGCATATGCATCTGCTTGATCGTTAAGAGCTTTAAAGTCATTGTTGCTATCCCAAATTTTATAGTCAATTTCGGTAACATGAAAATCTAAATCATTTTGATGCGCCCAATCAATCAGAGAAGCAAAGTAATCGAGCTGTTTTTTGTCTAAAGCCAAAGGAACATCACTTCTCAAATGTGCTTGCCACCCAAGACCATCTACACGATATCCTTGCTTTTTTAGATAGATGATGGTCTGTTTAACTTTTTCCCACATTTTTGGTTCCATCCCTCCATGCTGATTAAACACCTGACTAACATTTGGTGCATACCTGTTGGATATTTCGAATGCCTTGGTTATGTATAGTGGAACGTCATTTTCATCTCTGCCAATTTGTTCCCAAGGATTTTCCCATTGTTTGACCCCTGGCTTTTCTTCAAACCAATTTCCCTGGGGAGTTATGGTCTCGTTTACAACATCCATCCACTTGACAGAGGGCTCTTTATTCATACGTTTACAAAGTGCGGTAAAGAACTCTACCATATTATTTTCTAATTCTTCTTTTGTACGATTATCTGCCTTTGCCCATTGAGAAGCTTGGGGACTGATTGGACCATGAATACGAAGGGTGATGTTGCTTTTATCTGCAAAATCTAAGTAATCATCAATGAGGTTCCAGTCCCAAACGCCAGGTTTTGGGTGTATTCTTGCTTGTTTTGCGCAGTTCTCAGGCGTTGAATAATTGAATTCTTTGAGGAATAGATCAGATACTTTTGTATTGAGTTGAGAGTGATTTAAAGTGGCACCTATATATACTTTATTGCTGTCATAGCCAGCTTCCAACATCAAGTCTTTAATGCCGATCGATGGGTTCATGCTATTAGAACTCATCTCTAGTTTTGGGGTTGGAGATAAAAATCTAAGTGCCTCTTGCTTCAGGTTATTATAAATGTTTTTATACCCATTTTTACCTATATGATTTTCTGTTTCTAAAGGGTCTTTACTGTAATCAAATAGTTCCTCTTGTCTTATGTCATCATCATCTATTTTAGAACCTATTTTATTTTTGTCAATCCAAAGCGTATATCGATGATTTGCAGTCCTAAAACTATATCCCATTTGGTTTCGTCTAGGATATTGACTTACTGCAAAATCATTTAGATTTTGTTGTTGTCCAAGCATCAAAGGTGCAAGAGAATTGCCATCCAAGTGTTGTTGAGGTTTTAGTTGCGCTAGGTCGATTAATGTTGGAAAAACGTCAACAAACTCTGTTGGGGTTACAATTTTCTGAGCAGTTTTTGTTTTTGGGTTATAGATGATAAGTGGTGAGCGAGTTGCCTGCTCAAAATTGGAGTGTTTGTTCCAAAGACGATGGTCTCCGAAATGATACCCATGATCGCCCCAAACAATAATGATTGTATTGTCCATCAACCCTTTTTGTTTGAGTTGATTTAGAATTTTCCCAATTTGAAAATCAATAAACGTAACGCAAGCATAATAACCATGAATTAGTTCTCTTTCAAAATCTTTATCAAGTTGAAGTTGTTTGTTCGAATCCAATGTGTACTCTCTGCCATCCTCGGCATAGCTTTGTAGCTCACCAGAATTATGATACGCAAGGTCACCTACATTTTCAGCACGCTTTCTATATGGCTCCAGAGGTATTTTATTCGGATTGTATAAATTGAAATACTTTTTTGGAGCTGAAAAAGGCAAGTGAGGCCTTTTGAAGCCAACAGCAAGAAAAAAAGGATTTTCTTTAGATGACAAACGATCGATCAAACGAATTGCTTCTTGAGCAATTGCACCATCTGCATAAGCTTCATCTGGCGCATCGCTGTTCGAAATTGGAGGTTTGTATTTGTGATTAAAAAACTGACCAATCTTACCTCTTTTAAGATTGTTTTCAGCAATCATCTTATCGATTTTTACTTTGATTTCTGGGTTTTGATAGTAACCAAGTTTTGGTAGGCCATACTCTTTAGGATAAGGGATTTGGTAAGCTCTTAGAAAAGGAATGCTCCAAGACGGCTCGTCCGAATGATTGTCCACTCCTCTTGGATCAAATATTTTACCAATCCCAGCAGTTGTATAACCATTATTTCTGAAGTGTTGTGGCAGTGTCAAAATATCAGGTTTCTTATCTCGCATTTTGGTATTCAAATCATACACTTGCGTATAATCTGGGCGCATTCCTGTTAACAAACTGATTCTTGATGGACTACAAATGGCTTGTTGGGTGTGGTTGTTCAAAAAAATTGATGATGAACGTGACAGGTAATCTAAGTTGGGAGTAATCGCAATTTCATCACCAAAACTTCCTATTGTTGGTTTGAGGTCATCAACAGCAATAAATACAACATTAGGTGTTTGTTGACTTTGAACGTAAATCATTACAAATAAATAACAAAAAAAATAAGATAGCCTTCTGTGCACAGCGTTTAAAAAATTGAAACTAATTTATATTTAGTTTTTTAGAATTTCTTTTATATGAAGTAAACCATTTGTTGAAAATATTTTTAAAAAATATATGCCTTTTTCTAAAACAGAAATGTCATACGCTTCCATTTCCTTGTTCCAAAACAAAACTTCTCTACCCCTTATATCAATCAGTTGAATTTTGGCAATTGGAAAGGAGCCATCAATGAAAATAAAATTATCAGTTGGGCTTGGATAAACTTCAAAAAATTCCTTTTGTCTTGGAAGATTTAAGGTTGTTAATGAAGCAGAAAAATCATCAAAATAATATGTGCCAACTTCACCACCGCAAATAAGTTGGAATTGAATGGAGGTTGTTTCTAATGGAACATCAAAAGTGAACTCATAGGAACTTTCAGAATAATTTGTATCTAGTGTTAAGAGAGGAGAAGCGTAAAAATTATTCGTGTCATTGGTAACGTGTTTAACACGAAGCTTAAATTGTAGTCCTGAAACTGATGCTTTACCATGAACACCAAACTTGAGTTGCATGTTGTCCAAGCTACCATCATTTGATATTGTTTGATTAGTAAGTATTGCACTGTTTAGATTACCGGCTTGATTAACAACAACTTTAGCCCCATGAGAACCAGTACGAGTAGCAAATCCTGCGTCTTCAAAAGAAGCCTGAATATTGTTGCCTATTTCCAATAAGGACCAACTTGTTGAATATCCACATTCAAAATCAATATTTTTTAAAATACTGGTATCATTACATTGAATTTCAGAATATGAACTAAGAAGAGAATTTTTAACGTCCTCAACCCACAAACTATTTTCAATAACAGTACTTGGACTAGTTTGTTTTGGAACAAAACTATCTATCGTAAAATGATTTATATCATAAACTGTTAAACCACTGTCTCTTCTTAAGTGAATTGTCTTTGATGCTTGCCCACCTGCATCCCAGGCAGAAAAAGAAAAACCTCTATCAATTGCTGCATTAGCAACATAACCATGAAATTTAACTCTAGAATTGGGGTCTGGACCTCCGTCTGCATAACCTGTACCATTCGGCGGATTATTAGCTGTTACTAGATGTAAATCTCCAGTTTTGTAGCTGTAACCATAAACATTATCTGCTCCAAACTCACCCAAGTAAACAGCAACTGGTGGATTAAAACTATTGGCCCAGTTTTTTACGACAGTAAACTCATTATCAATATTATTCTTATCACTTTGGCTTCCCCAGCTATTAACATTGTACCTGTAGTCACTTGACTTAGTGAAACTAAATGGACGATAATAATGAAAGGTGGCTATCAAATTATTATCACTGTTTATTATTTGCGGATCAATTGTTGTGATTGCCTCGTAGCTTGTTTTTGTACCCCCAGTAACAATAACTTTTCTTGTCACATTGTTTCCTCCTGAGCTTCTTATAATAGAAATTACTTCATTATTAATGTCGTTCATTTCTGCTGCAGAAATATGAAAATAAGGCTCATTGATGACCTCAAAAACTAAATAATCACTGTAATCTTTAAATCGTTCTGCTATTTGTTCCCATATTGAATAAAATTTAGCCAGGTCAGCAGCTCTCTTGGCGGAAGTCGGATCAGTATATTCACCCTCTGACTCATCAAATGTGTAAATAAATTCAGATTTTAGTGTAGCTCCATGGAAGTCAAGAACAATTACTAAGTTTTGTGCAAGTCCCCAGCCAATCACTTGCTCTAGGCGGTCAAAGTATAAAGGATCTACAATAAAATCAGCCCGAGATCCAGTAAATGTAGTGTTAGCGTCAACTGAGTATTGTGAAGTATCGCCAGAAGTTCTTGTGCCAAAAAAATCAATAGGAATTCTAACATTTGAAAAGCCAGCTTCTGCTACCTGGACAAAATACTGCTCCGTAGCTGCTCCTGACCAGTTACCCTCAACTGGAGCACTCAATACATTTCCAAGATTAATACCTCTACCCATTTTATTTACAAGCTGTTGCGGGGTCTGTTGGGCATTTAAAAAACCTGCTACTAAAATTAGCAGCAGGCTTGTTATATGTACTAAAGTTGAAACTAAAAAACTATTTATTGTCAGCCTTCTTTCTTGCATCATTACTCAAACTCATCATTTTTCGAGCTGTTTTTGCTCCAAACTTATCAGCAAGTTTTTGTTGAGCTATTTTATATTCAGCTGAATATACAGCTTGCTTATCTTCTCTAGAAGTTAAGTTTTCAGACTTAATTTTTGCATTTGAATTGTACACTCTTGCAAGCATAACATCGTAAACAAACTTTTGGTCTGGTTCATTGAGTTCAAGTTGCTCAGCAATGTAGTTAGAAAACATTGTAGCCCGTTGGGTCTGAAATTTAGTATAATCTTGTGCAAAACCTATAAAACTAAATGCTATTGTAAATAATAACAAAAATGATTTATTTATCATATCAGGGTTTTTAATAATTAATTAAGACTATTTTTTAATGAATAACGTAGTTTGTTCGTTATTGAGTCGTGCAAGATATATCCCTTTCACAAGGTCGCTGACGTCAATTTGTTGACCTTTTGATTTAAATGTAAATGACTTAACATTTTTTCCTGAAATATCATAAATTTCAACATTTGTGTTATCATCAACTCCGTCAATCATAATGAAATGCGCAGCTGGATTAGGATAAATAACTACGTTAGTATAGTCTTGAATCGGCATTGACATTGTTGCTTCATCCCACTCTTGCCATGTGATATTTAAATCATCAAAATAATAGTCTGCATTTGGAGTATTCATCTGCAAAACTGGAATATGTTGCCATTGTGTTTTGCCTGCTATTGGAGCACGATCTACAATATGAGAAACTGTAAAATCTGTCCATTCATCAGCGTTCAATGTAGCTAAAGAACCAAACTTATTTACACCAGCAATTTTATAGTTCACATTAACTTGAGCACCTTGAACATTAGATCTAACTTTCATTGTAAATGTATATTTAATCTCAGGATATGTTGTATTGTCTGAGCTACCCCCAACAGTTGGCTCCGAAACAGTGGCAAATCTAATTTCTTGAGTACCATTTTCTTTGGGCTGAGCAACACCTTTTTTATCAGAGGCTGTATTGGCATTAGTACTAACTTTTAATGATCTTATTGCGCTATTCTTGACTACATCTGAATATCCAAGAGATGAAACCTGATTACTATTCCCAAAACCTTGTGAGACCCATAGGGTCTGATCTAGTCCTGAAGCTGGTACATCGACGGGAGCAGGAGTGCCTCTAAAAATATCAAAATATGAAAGATCCATGTCAGTGTCAACTTGTCCCTGTGATACTTTCATATCATCTATATAGAAAGTCTGATTTCCCATATCAGGACCAGTAAAAACAATTTGGAATTGCACTGCCTTGTCCGCAGGAATGTCTGATCTATTGAATTGGACTTTATGCCAATTAGTATCTGTAAAAGTCATTAAGTTTGTTTTGACGTAAACACCGCCAGCTGCAACATAACGAGCCTGGAGTTTTTGATTTGCGGTTTCTGATTTTGCCCAAAAAGAAAAAAGATAATTACCTTCATCTCCTCCACCTAGAACAGCATTTCCAGCCTGTGATTTAAACACACCGGCCGTAGTAGCACCGGCTAATGCGCCTGAAACAAGTTTAACTGAAGATGTTGACCCAGTGTGTGGGTTAACAACAGTAGTTTCAACGCTCGCAACAAGGTTAGCGGCAGAATTTGTATTGTACCCATCTAACCCATTTTCGAAATCACCATTAGATAAAAAATTATCGGTGCTAGTATTTTGTGAGTAGCAAAATGACACCATTAAAATGCTTAGAATGTAGAAATATTTCATAATCGTTGTAATTTTAGTTTGTATAAATTTAATAAGTGTATATAATTGAAAATGAAACAAATGACGAAATATATATAATTTATGAGTCACATAAGAAATTAATGTTAAAAATTAAATCATCATTGTTATTGTAATATGTTTAAT
>Ga0066856_10000148_pt1 | contig 23465 bp, 15 predicted proteins | sample ETNtaG_5_FD_65605 | JGI IMG/M metagenome (GOLD analysis project Ga0066856, IMG submission 65605) | Marine microbial and viral communities from oxygen minimum zone, Eastern Pacific Ocean - ETNP201406SV205 | ecosystem: Environmental > Aquatic > Marine > Oceanic | place: Pacific Ocean: Eastern...
GCACTACCATGGAGTGAAGCGCATGCTCTCCCATGTTATCGCAAAATGTTGCACTTTGTCAAGTATTTTTTTGCGTGTCGTTGGGAACCAGTTTTTGTAGTAATGTAAGAAAAACAACACTGTTCATGAATCCCATCCTCGACCCCTACTTTTACTCTAATCGTCACCCTTAACCCTAACCAGTACACTGGAATAAAACTATTACGGAAAATCCGCGTAATCGCAAACTCATGCTTCCAGTAGCTCTCTGTATTTGTTGTTCTGTTCCAGCATAATCTCTTCCTGTAAACCGACCAACGGTTCCAACCCATTGAACACGCGCATATATTCCAAAGCGACGCGCAGCCACTGGAATTCATAGTCGCTGAGCATTTTCGCGTCCGTTGTTCCGTTGATTGATGCGATCTCCGTTGCGTAACGTTTCCACTTCTTGGACATTGGAAAATCCGTGTTGAGAAGCATGAAGCCTTCTGCTGGGTCTCCCATTTTATCTTCGATGTATGTTTTGTGCTCGTTTGGGAGATACAGTAGCGCGTTCCAGAGTGTCTTGAGATCATTGGCTCGCAGATGTGTGCCTTGTCCGTCTGTCTGGACCATTTCTCTCCAGGCATCCAGAAGCTCCTCAACCACAAACACTGCCCCGACACCACTGAATTGAGTGGTTAAATACTGGTTCAGCGAGAGAAGGTTGTAGTATGGCTCGCTCATACCTTGCCGAATGGCAAGATCAATAGTATTTTGTACCTCAAGGTGCAACGCCCCTGGACTAGGCGAAGGCGCGGACGGTCCAGCTGGGGTGATTGCTCCTGGTGGAGCGGCGGGAGCAGGCACGGTCTTCGACGCAGATGACCCACCTGCATACGGCGCTAGTGGTCCCATCACCAATGGTGCCAGCGAATTCCCTACAGCTTGTCCAAACTCGTGACGGATGCGTTCGATGTCCCAGCGCTCTATCACGACGTTTAGTGTAACGAGTCTTTGCGGGTCTTGCGACAAACGCGTGTCAGTTATGCTGCCAATCCGCCACGCGGCGGCAAGACGGCGAAACTCATCCTCGGACGGTCCTTGAGCAAACATCGCAGGGGTTGCCTGGTTTAAACGGTAATAGCCGTCATTCATGGAATTGTCCATGATGCCCATGGCAAGAATTTGACGCGAGGTAAACAATTTGTATTTGTACTTCCAGCCGACAAGGACTCCCACTTTGTCCGGTTGGCGCACCTCCTCGACAAAGAGGCCCACAAAGACTTTGTCGAGCGCGAGAGCGCCGTCATCGATTATCTGTGGTGCCCACGCGTTGCGTTCCGGGAGTTTGTCAATTTGCCACGCACTGTTGCGAAGAGGCGTCGGACCGGCTATTGCTACATTAAGTAGCACACCGTCGTTTCGGGCGTCGCGTGGCGCTTCAACTTCTAGTGAGTCATCGTCGATTGAAATGAGCACACCATCGGGGGTCCAGTCCTTTAGTAGTGTGACCGCTTCCCAGTCTTCATAGGGGTTGATGCTCGCCACAGTGAGAGCCGCGGCGTACAGCTTTTCGCAAGAATCCAGAGCTGCGGTTTGCGCGGTGTATGGCGCATAGTCTTCCACACTTACGCCGCGCTCGATCGCTTCTGCGGCACGCGCTGCAAGTTTATCACGAGCACGAAGCACACGCAGTTCTTTGATGCGTTCACGAACACCGTTTCCGTCAAGGGAGAGTGTGGCGTACCCAGGGGACCCCTTTTGTAGCATGGCATTTAACTGTGGTATGCCGGTGACCTTGATCATGCGTGAGGTCCCGTGGCCCAACGCTTGCGATGTTTTGTGAACGAAGACCACGTCGCCGCTTTGTAGATCGGTTGGCGCCGCCGTGTCGTCTGGCCACGAGTGCATGTAACGCGCATACGGGACGCGCTGGTTGGGTTTGCGGTTTGCCGGTTGCTGACTGCTCGTGGGAATAGGACGTTTTGCGTATTTTGGCGGTTGTTCTGGACGACTAGGCAGTCGCGGATCAGAAGGTCGCGTTGACGGCACAGCGTCTGGGGGAGGCGCTCCGCGTTTTCGTCCACCCAGAATGTAACCTTGCAGCCCCTCGTATAATTCAGAGATTTGGGACGTGGCGGATAACATGCTTTTTGAACACTTACTTGTAAAATTAAAGGTGTTAGTTATGATCACAGGCCAACTAATGTGAATGTAACAGTAACACATCTAGATAGCGGAGGATTCGCGCGCGTAGTTGAATGCATGTACTTGACTTTTTCGTACAAGGATCTTCATAACTTCCAGTGAGCATGTGATCTTCTCCATAACGGTGTCGGGTTGTTCTTCGGTCACATCGTTGACAATAGCCCTTGCAACATCTTGCCACCGCCTTTCGTGTTGAATACCGTATATGTTACGCGTGTAGCACACTGCAAGGTCGCAAATGCTTTTGTGCATAGTGAATCCAAAGATCACCGACTCGCGGCTCATCTCGGTCTTTTGCATGATTGTTTCGACATTCTCAATAAAGCTGCCTTGTGTGTGCGTTTCTGTTCCAAAATTGACGCCGGTATCTGCTTTGGCACCATTTCGGCTTCCCGCCACATAAACGGGGAGTTTTTTTTGGTTTGTGCCGATGCTTTGTGCGAATGTAACGCGATGAACGCCGAGAAATTGGCTGTCAAAGTCTTCGTCATCTGAATCCAGGGCAATGCTCCTTCTTCTGTTCTGCATTTCTTCTTTGAGCGAAAACCCCCCTGCTGTTTTAACCGTTGTAGCCGTGCTGGTTGGCACGCTCTTCAGTTTGATCCCTCCATTCCTGATATCTGCTAACAACTTTTGAGATTGCGTTTCAATGCTCGGATGATGTTGTGTCGCCGGCGGAGGCGCAGGCGCAGGCGCAGGCGGGGGCGCAGGCGCAGGCGGGGGCGCAGGCGGGGGCGCAGGTGCAGGCGGGGGCGCAGGTGCAGGCGGGGGCGCAGGCGCAGGCGGGGGCGCAGGCGCAGGCTCGTCTCCGTCCCTTTGTACTCGACTTATGGCCCAGTTAACGAGATTCCCCACTTTTTTTGCTAGGGTTGCAAAAGTCGTAGAGACTCCAGGTAACATGAGATCCCCGTGCGGCTCGTTTCCTTGAACATCAGGCGACATAGGCCAATCCGCCTCCTTAAATAGTTTTCCGTCCCATTTAAAGGTGTTGTCTTGTAGAAGCCATTCATTACCAAACTCCCATTTCCACCACTCTTCGAGTATCGCGTGAAGTTTGTCCATACGCTCGTCTTTACTAAAAGAGTGCTCGTCCTGTGCGATTATGCGGTTCACAAACAAGTTGTCGAGCACATGACACGAGGACTTGTAAAGCTGCTTATCAAGCTCTCGAAGCGTCCCGGTAAGACCCACATAAAGGTACGACAGCATGTACCATTCGCAAAATTCGTCATCCAGATCCACTAGATGACAGTGCTCAGCAGGGAAGCGAGTGAACACTGCACTTGTGAGTACGTTGGCGTTTTTACCATCCGATTGCTGTTCGGCCCAAACTGTAGCAGCGATGCTTGCACACGGGCTCATCTCAAGAACGATCATTGGCATTCGCGAAAGAAGCCTTACAGAACGCACCGTAGCCCTTAAAAGGGAAGCTTCAAGCAATTCAGCAGTGCAAGTGACACCAGTCTCGTCTCGAAGGTTCACGCTGTTTTTTTCAACGTTTTCATCAGAATTCACCTGATTCTTGAGATGCGTGTCAATTAGCCACGTCAGCCATCTCACACTTAGCATGGTATTTAGAGGAGTTCCGGGGTCACATTGAAGCATAAAAAGTTGACGCTGCTTATATGTTTCATTAGGGGGTCCTGATCCACAGCAGGCGATTGGAGCATAGGCTCCCAAACGGGAAGCACACATTGCAAGTATCATTTCCTTGACCAATGCTTGTCCGTTGATGTACCACTCATTTTCCGCGTTTGTAATCAATTCGACGTCGTCCAACGCGTACACTTTTGTTCCGGGAGATTTCACATTCAAATCCCCAGGGGAGTGTGCCAAACGCAAGAAGAAAGACGGGCAGCGAAGACGATACCCTTCGTAGCCGGCTTTTTTGATTGCACTTGCCACTTGACGCATTTTTACGATTGATCGATTATCCACAAATGCAGATTTCCACATTTCGGGGTTGCCCGTCGACCCAATGACGGGGATCTGTTCTCCCGCAAGCATTTCTTTTCCGTATCTAGTGTTCATCATCGCATTTAAACACGTGGTTGGTTGATCGTCAAACGAGTAATTTGTCCAGGCATCACGCTGCTCAAACAATGTGTCTGGTGGAAACTCTAGCTGTCCGTGCACGTACGAGTAGAGCGTCGCAACTGCTTCTGGTCTAAATTCTCCTACAAAACCATTAACACCCAGTTGCTGTCTCGTTGGCATCGCGGCGAAGCCTCCACCGTTCAAAAGCTTGTCATAGACTTCTTCCAAATTTAACGCTCCAATGTCTTGCAATGCATCATACGCCACTCCGTTTGCAAGCATGTATGGCGCGTTGATTCTTAACGCATTTACGTACGTGTTTTCGGTACCTTTTTTAAAGAGTTCCTTTTTGTCCACGACTGGATTTTTGAGTTCACGTGCCATGGTGCAATGTGCCGAGTTGGGGGGGGGGGTGTAAATCAGCTCTTCTGCTTTACGTTTTGTTGTTGGGTCAAATCTACAGTTGGAGTCGACAAAAAACTCCGCAGTTCCACTCGAGAACCGCCACCGCTAGGTTATACTGACCAACCGGAACTGGCCAGTTCAACCAAACCTAAACCAGCGAAATACTGCATGATTGAGTCCACGGTACTACCAATGCCAATAGTTGTAGTAAGAACCGGGGCCGCCCGTAAACCCCAAACGATCAGAAGCAGCACCCAACAGAATGTCTGAAGTAAGCTCCCTCCCCTCCCCACCAAACAACACCCGTGTGCATTTTACCTTGTTCAATCCTAATCCCAAGACGTAAAAACGCACAGTCTCACAACATTCTACATTTGCGCATCTGTCTGGTCGGTCACAGATGAGTGATATCGACGATATCGACGACGAAAACGATTTGATTGAGGAGGGCCCAATGGCATCCCCACGGTCACCGTTAGTGCCCGGAGGCGACGATGAAGACGAAGACGACGCCGAACCTGCGCCTGAGGATGACGACGCAGGAGAGGAGTTTTTGTACACTTACTACAATCGACAATACTATCGCATCCCCAAAGCCAAAGACGGAAAGGCTGGTTGGATGCGTCTCTACAACCGGACAATCAAGGTTGCCAACGGCAAGCTCCTCGGAGAGCTTAACGCTGGTTCCCAGACCGCCTGGGAACAGCTTGTTGAATCCAAGGGCGTAACTGCCGACAAAATAGTGGTGCTTGTGGGCAAGATCAAGGAAGATGATCCAGTCATGCACAACATCTGGAGCCTTCTTGTCGAAGTGGAAGAAGCCGAGGGAAAAGCTGATCACAAAATTGCGCGTCACATTCCCCGAAATGCATGCAAAATGATTTGGGAACAAATATTCACAGACCCGAATTTGAAAGAGTCGTCGCTTCTTAAGATGCCACCATATCAAGACAACGCCAAGGCGTACAACCCTATCGTAAACGGGCTTGTAAAGGTGCAAGGAGAAGCGCAGCCCAAAAGCGCTATGATTGCCGTTCCAAAATCTGCCAAAAGAAACGCATCGGTTGACCCGGCAGAAGAGGCCCACCCTCTCAAGAAATCCAAAACCCCGCACGGGGAGGTGGAAAAACAGGTTGGAAAAAAAGGCAGCGGTGGTACTGATGGACCATCCAACGAGGGCAGGTCCTCCCAACAGGTAAAGAAAGGTCCGATAAGCAAGCCAAGCGGTTCGTCTTTCTTCAAACCCAAGTCGCCTTCGGAAAAAGATAAGGTTTCAAGTGGTCCACCGCCCGCGTCACCGCCTGCCGCAACCGCCGAGGAGCCGGTCGCCCAAAACAATGCCAAAAACAACACAGACTCGCCCACGTCCAAGATGGCAAAACCTGTCCCAAAAACGCATACTCGTACCGAGGAGACAACGTCCGGACCCGGAAACGTCGGACAACACGAGAAATTGGTTAGCACCATCTATTTCCCACTCAACGCGAACATTCCCAAGACACTCACGCTGCAGGTGCCAGGCCAAATTGGAAAGCCCACAAAAGTGTTGGTTACCGCGGTCTACTCTTACGATTGAAAAAGGGCGAAGTACCGCGCGACTGCGCGGTTGCATGCACCTGCGACACGGCCGCTAGATAATGCCAATCGCACAAACGTCTTGAAAAGAACTAAACATGCCGGACAGTCGTCCACTCCTAGATTTACAGGCAGAGTCTGGTGTTGGTGACTGCCGAAGACGTTTTCTGTCTGATAGCGTTCCAATTCAAAGTGATCCCTTTGCGCATCAAAGTGCATACACGCATGCAACAGCCGCGCATAGACTTATAAAACCGAAGGGCTACATTCCCGTAGATTGCCGCCAGTTGGCACCGGCACTTTGTTTTCTTATCGCAATGCTATCTTACATCGTTTCTGGACTCTCGTCTTTGGCGACCGCGCCAACCGCAACAAGCACAGTTGGCGCGTTCTTGATCCCTGACAACGCACAATGTGTGCGTGCAAATCGGCACGCCGACTACATAAGCGTCGAGCTGAACGTTGGTACACCATTTAACCTTCTCAACATCATGGTTCGCTTCGATCGTGTGGTCTCACGCGAGCCATCACCATCGACGTTGCGCTTGTTTTCCAACCGGGTGGTTGAGAGCGATACCGTTAGTTGCACCGAGTCCATGTGCGCTGATGTTGCGTTGCTCCAAACAGATGGCCCCACGGGCGCAATGAAGCGTGTCGCGGTGCAGTTTGAGTATACGAACCCCACAAATGAGGCGGCCAAAGGGGGAATAGCCGCAACGCTAGGCATGGACGGCGAGCTCGTTATGGCATCAGGATTCGACTATTACCTCACCGCCACTCATTTTTGCTGGGACAAGCTAGGGGACGCGGAAGCTGTGTTGTCCAAAGCGATCCAAACGAGTACCAACCCCGTAAATGCAAGCCTCAACAAAACCACATACACGCTGTATTCACAAGCGAGCCAGTTGGTATGGTCGGAGACGTTACGAAACACGCCCGCGGGATTGGCACACTACTTGGGCCGCTGCATCAACACGCCAAGCGGTGATGTGGGCGCAACAGCCCTATTTCCGGCAGCTGCGGCCGATGAGGCTACCTGGCTTGGTTTCGGAAGCAATCGGCCATACGAGAGCTCCCCCGACGGCGTTGAGGATCGGCGTGTGGTGGTTGAGGTTGGAACCGATTGCGCTTCCTCCTACGTGGGGTACCATCGGGCTTACAGTCTTTACAAATTGGATTGCCAATCGGTATACACGCCATGCGAGACACACCCATCCGTTCCCATACGACGCGTGGCCTCCGATGAACTGCGCATACTCACTATTGGCGAGAATGCCTATGTGTGGACCTACCCATCAACGCGTCTCCTTGGACTTCCACGCCTGGAGGACGCCACAGAAGCGGTGCTCTTGTCAATTCTTAAACTCGTTCTGATGACGCTCGTGGCTGCGATCGTTTGGATACGTGCCGCAAAGTCAACGTCCTCACACGACATGCTCTTCATGTTTTGCGTGCGTACTGCCCACTGCCATCCAACCAAAGATACACCTTTGAGCAAAGCGGTGGTGTGGGAGGACGCATTTATTGGCCTGGCGGCCATCGCCGCGCGCATAGGCGTCGCCAGCTGGCGACTGGAAACGCTTAGTTCCGACAACCAAACACGAGTGGCCTGGGCGCAGCTGGCAGTCAGCATCTTGTCGTTTATGCAATGGTTTACAAGATACTTCATTCTGAAACGACAGTGCGAGACGCCGCTGACAAAACTAGGTGGATCGACTGCGCTTTGCGATGCTTCCATTGCGGTCATGTTGGCCTTTGCGGAGCCACCCCTGCTTGTCAGTAGCGTTGGGCGCTTTGACCCGACTGCTAGATTGCTCACTGCGCTGCTCCTGACGATCGTGACGCTTCAACGGTGTCTTTACGCATCCGCCTGCTGCGGGTTGCTCTGGGCAGTCGCACGGCACGACAAAAAAATCAGCAACTACAACAACCATGGTGTGTGGCTCCCTGGGCATGAAGGCGGATTCTGGCTGAAATTCTTTGCCAAAGACGATGACGAGCCACGATTTTCATACGAGTATGAGTACATACTCCTGGCAGCGGCCGTAAGCTGGATGCTTCAGGCTGCAAGCGTTGGCATACTGCTCTCCGACGTGTTTGCTGTGCCGCTGGCACATTCAAGCGCGCGATCGTTCGAGGGCGACTGGTTGCCGATTGCATACAGCTTCTTTTTAGCGATAACGGTGGCTAGCATGCCAGAGCTTGTAAAAACGTCCGAAAAGATTGCGGAGGCAAAGATTGATCTGTAGTGAGGACCACTGCCTTAGGTGCCAGCCTTCGCTAACCTGATCGATAAACATTTAGCCTCAGAAATAGAAACGAACCACCCACAATGAATCACATAATTTTGTGGTCAGCCATGCGTTCGGGCAGTACCGAATTTGCAAAAGACATTGCGCGTAGTAATCATTTGAAGTATGCTGATGAAATACTAAATCCTAGCCTTTCAAAGTACAACCCAAGTCTTTTGAACCAGTCTAGCACTCGCCTCGTCTTCAAATTGTTTGTGGAACATGACTATCACCTGTTGCAAGGAAAACACTGCATAATTGTTCTGGAACGCATGCCTTCTCAGCGCTGGTGTAGTCTACTTCATGCTAAACGCACCAGCGACTGGACGGGGCGTAAAAGACGAGCGTGCAAGAAGAATCCGCCTCTCTGGTTTAAGAAGCAACATCTGCGGTGGTTTCGGAAACGACCCAGTGAACACCTATACTTAACGTTTGAGGAAATAATATCAAATCGCACACTGTCTCTGAATGCTGTAAAATCGTATTGTAAGATCAAGGACACTTAACTAGAGTTCCCTGCTCCAAAAACATCGACCTTAATTCCTTAGAATAACGCTAAAGAGCATGTCGACGCTCCCTTAATGTCTTGGGAATACGCACCCCCTAAGTCCGAGTCCTCAATGCAGATGCGCAACTGGGCTGTCAACAACGAGGATCCGTGCAACCACACCCTGCTTTTGCACCGCCGCTCTGGCCTTTCGGGACCGCCGGTGTACGTCCCTTTCAACAACCGGGGTCGTCTTGGGAACCGCCTCTTTCAGGCTGCCGCTGCTCTGATCCTTGCCAACCGCACCCGCTCGCTCGTTAGCTTTGAAAGACAGATCGCAGACGACCTGGCCGACTTTCCGTGCGCGCAAACGCAAGTAGCGCACACACGCAGCAGTCTGGACCACCACATACAGGCCGCCGACGGGCCCTTCCACCAGGACCTGTCCGTTTGGGGTGCTGGCGGGCCGCACGCTCTCAAGCGTGGCAGCAAACTGACAGACTATGGCAAGTGGAAGCGGCGTTGTGGCTCGATCAACACGAGCCAACAGTCGCGGTGTGAGTTGGTTACCACACACTGGCGGCCGCTCTTACGTGCTGCGTTTGTGACGCCTCGGTTGGACGCGTCGATGGTGAGCGTCGAGCTGCCGGAGTCGGATGCGCTGGTCTTCCACTTTCGAGACCACATCAACTGCAAGGGTAGTGGCGTGAGGGAAGGGGTGGGTAATGTGGGCCAGCGCGCCACCGCCACCATCGCCGAGAGCGCCTACGGCAACGACGAGCGCAACGGCAGCGATGGCAAGCTGCCGCCCACGTCCTTTTTTGACACGGCTATTGCCCTACACCGCCAGCGCTGGCCCACCGGGTATGTGTGGATTGTGTGCCAACCATGCGAGCGGCAAAACCCCGCGGTGCAGCGCATCCTGCGCCGCTGGCCCAATTCCTCCACGCTACGCCTGCGCAACGGCTCGGCGCTCAAGGACTTTGCGTGGGTGCGGGCGGCACAGCACATTGGTGTCGCGCCAGGCACGTTTGGCTGGTGGGCAAGCTACCTAAGCGACGCGCAGACCATCTACTACCCCGCCCTCCCATCGGCCTCCATGCCGTGGTGCCACATCATGCCCACCGACGATCCGCGCTACCGTTTCGTGCGCACAGAGCGCACGGCGCGTGGCGGCACGGTGGACGCGTTGGCCGCGCGGCTCGAATGCTTGGTTGCGCAGAGGGTTTTTTGGAATCCGCTCCAAGAACATCGCTAATGGCGCAGCGAGCGAGGTCGCGAGCCCGCGCAAGCGCAGGGCCAGAGCGCAACATATGCGCATCACCTCCACCAGGCCATGCTGCGATCTTTCCAGCCAATTGCATTCGTTGCTTGTAAGCGCGGTTGTGTCGTCGAGACCAGGCACAATCTCTCGGTGGGACCGAAATGTGGCAGCCTTCAGCGCATGGGCTTTAGGAGACAATGTGCACGTGGATTTTTTTCTCATTTCATTCGACAACAATGCATCCGCATGGAAGGACTTTGAGACTAGATCACCTGCAGGTGCTGTGCGGCATGTTGTCGATGCATCTCTGGAGAAGCGCTTTCACCCAAAACAATACCTTCAAGCCCTTCACCTACGGCGCAATGGATTAGCCGCACGACACCGCTTTCTGTGGTTCCTTGACGAGGATATTGAGATCAATACAAAGGGATTTGATTTGGGAGATTTCTTTCGTCGATTTGCCTGCGGTTTCATTGAGGGCACTCCACTCATTGCGCAGGCTCAAATCAGTCCGGATACCCAGGCGTTCCACGTCATGAATCATGCAACATTCTTCCGCGAGGCCCACAAGTTCTTTGGTGCTGACGCACGCATCCCGCTCATCACACAGTCAGAGTACGTCGAGTACCAGATACCGTTGGTCGATGCTAAGTTTTGGTTATTCTTCATGGACATGATCGGCGCGACAGCGGCGGCTTTGGACGACATTCAGGAGACTGACTGGGGGATCGATGCGTTGTGGTGTGGGGCCGCTGCTTACTACGCAGAGAGGCAAATGTCAGGACGGAGAGCCGACCGGCGTCCCTGCGCTTTGATCACACTTCCGCTCCGCCATAACCAGAGTTCGACCATCGCGCATAGCTCACAGCTTATCAACGGTGGACATGCGGTGCGTCATTGGCTGACGCAGAACCACGTCGCGTTTCTGCGAGCTGGTGGTGAGCCTGTGAATAAATCGTGGGAATTGGGATGGCAGGCCCTTCGCCGCTACAAGATCCAGAGTGGATCAAGTGAAAGGCACAATCTTCTGCAACAGCTGTTCAGCAACAGCTCGGCACGCTACGAGCTCGCACTTCCAGCGTGTCTAGTCTGAGAGTGATGGGTCCTCGCATTTAATGTCAACGTCCGCTGTTAACATACCCCTTTCGGCCTAACCACGGCCTAACCACGGCCTAGTGGCGGACTAAATTTTGCTGCAAAGCTGCACAACTTCCACTGAATAGGCCGTTAGCCTCCCGTAGGTGTTAACAGCGGACGGACTAACCGCGGCCTAATCGTGGCCTAAGTAATGGAAATTGATAAGAAATGTCGGCAAAAAAAAGAAAACCAGGGAACATAACCGATCTCGGAGCGTCGCCGCCTGCGCTAGCCACGATTCGGCTAGTCGCGACTGTAGTTAATGCGTCGGTAACTGTTTGGCTATACGCGCCGTAATGTTCAACATGTCGACGTCCGATGGGGCACAGATCTTCACGTGTGGGCCTACGCCCCTTGATGACTGCGTGTCCCTGGATGTCGGAACAGACGCCCTTGTAGCCGAGGCGCTCGACCGGCTGCACCAAGTGGAGCGGCTGCGCGTAGCCACGCTCGATCCGCTGTTTGTGCCGCCGCTGATCGTCTTTGGGGCCGCTCCCCCGAATGCAAAACACTGGGACGCGCGCGACCCGTCGACGCTCGGCGTCTACCTGACCAAGTTCAAGCGGGATACGTGGCTGGGGCCTGTCATCCGAGTTTACAAGGCGTTTTTTGCGCAGCGCGCTGTGACTGCGCCGCGCGGCATCTTTGTGGAGGCGGGCGGCTTCGACGGTGGCATGGCCGGCTCCAACTCGTACCTCTTTGAACGGTTCCTCGGATGGGAAGGGCTAATGGTGGAGGCCAACCAGCTCAACTTTGCGCGACTCCTGCGCGCGCGACCAGGCGTCGCTCGTGCCGAGACGGCGCTGTGCCCAATGGCGGGCAATCTCAGCTTTGCCGGTGGCGGTTGCTGCGCCGGAGTCGCCGGCAAGCCTGCGCCGCACAGGGGAGCCGGGCTGCGCGACGGCAAGTGGGCCGACTCGCATTCCCGTCCGCGGTCCAAAAACGAGTACATGGTGCGCTGCACGCCCCTGGGAGCGCTCCTTCGGGCCCTGCATGTGCCTCGCATCGACTTTTTGAGTCTGGATGTGGAGTCGGCCGAGTATGCGGTACTCAGTGGCATGGACTGGACGATCCCGGTTTCGGTTCTCATGATCGAGCGGTGCAAGGGTTCGTCCCTGACACTTCTTCGCTCCAAGGGGTTCGTAAGGGCGACAGAGGCCGAGTTCACAACCGGGTGGTGCAGTCGCGACGACTCGCGTGACTGCCCGAGAGACAAGGTTTGGTACCACCCAGACCGCATACGACCACAGATTCTTTAAATACAAACACATGCACATGCCTTCCGAGATGCACCCAATAGGTGTTTGCTTTTTACATTGTCGCGCATCCGCGTTCACGCTTCGCCCCTCCCCTTCTCGGGGGAGGCTCCCCGGTCCCGGGGGATGCGCCCCGGGGCGCTTCTATTTCCATTACTTAGGCCACGATTAGGCCGCGGTTAGGCCGTCCGCTGTTAACACCTACAGGAGGCTAACGGCCTATTCGGTGGAAGTTGTGCAGCTTTGCAGCAAAATTTAGTCCACCACTAGGCCGTGGTTAGGCCGTGGTTGGGCCGTGGTTAGGCCGCCTATAGGCTTAATATTTTTTTCAATCATTTTGCAACCAGCATTTGCACGAACGCGTGTGTGGTGGCTAGACACCACGTCTGAAGAGCGCAAACTGTCGATTGCCTTTGAAAACGGCAGTCACTGGCACGAGCAGACCCTCGCTGACCAGGTCGGCGGTGGCGCGGGTGGGCGGCTCCGCAACGCCGGCATTAGGCCCGGAACACTTGAGTGGGTCGCACTGGTCGTCAAACAGGTACAGCGTTGACGGGCGCGATATTCGCATGAAGTTGATCGTGTCCTGCCGGGTGTTGTCGTAGCTGTGTCGGCCGTCGACGTGCACCAGGTCACACGGCGGAAAGAGGTTGGCGGCTGGAATGGTGCGCAAGGAATCGCCAACGTGTGCGGTGAGGCGTCCCGGAAAGAGCCGCTGCAAAAGAAGCAGGTTGGGTCGCATGAAGCCCGTGAGGTGTGGGTTGAAGATGTCAAACGTGTCGACTGTGGCGGTAGGGTTGGCGCTCAGCCATAGTGCGGTTGAGTGACCGGCATTAAAGCCGACTTCGCAAATGTGGCGCACGAGGGGACTCGCAGCCACTCGCCAGTAAAAGGCCTGCTGAGTTAGATCGACTGCAATTGAACCCGTTCGAATCGTGGCCGCTCGTTCGGCTGCAAACTTTGCGGTGCGATTTTTCCCGTGGTATGGGTGCTCAAGCGCAAACCGCGCGATTCCCAAATCCAGCTGCGCAAACAGGTGCTGAAGCTGCGGCGCGTGGTGCGGTGCATCCTCCGCATGCAGAGGCGCACGCGCCATCGATTGCGCATGGCTGACGTTGCCTCTGGCGGCAAGAAGCCAACCCGGTGTGGGTCCCATTGGCGTGCCGGGACCACGCCGCCAGCGCGCGTCGAGTGCTTGAGTAATGAGCGCGAGGAGTGTCGCATCAGTGTGTGTGGAGACATTGTGCATGTGCTTCCAAAGACACACAGCACGTATTAAACTGGATTTAAAAACACCTCACGCTACTTAGCGGCCCATGATCCCACAAGTCTGTTTTATAAAGGTGATGTTCAATTCAAACATTTATAAACGCGACACGCAAAAGTAAACTCGACGATCGCTGCCCACACAAATCGGACTACGGCGCGCTGGTCTTCGAGTAAGTCGGCGATGTCGGGGAGTATGATGGGGAGGTAGGTACATACGATGGCTCTGTGGAGCACAAATTGGTGCTTGGTGCGGTTTTTGCATCTGTTGCGCTTATGGGCGGTACGGAGTGGCATTCGTCGTCGTCGTCACGCGGAGTCGTGTTCCAGTTGGCTGCCTTTTCGCTGCAGCGCTCTGCGCGCTCCATCGCCTTGTGGCGTTTTGTGCGGTGCATCGATTCGACGGCTGAGAGCTCTTTTGCACGCTCGTCGTAGATATCAAGCATCTCGTCACTTGGTTTGGGGTATGGGACAGGAAGCGCGATGGAAATGGAATTGTAGGCTTGCTCGGCGGCGCCCAGCATGCCAACATACGCATAGCTTCCACCGCGCGAGCCGCGGCGAAAGCGCGCCTCGAGGCAGATTGCCGGATCTTGTGCGCCAGCGTCTTCGGTCCAGTCGCATTCCAGTGCGATGCTTTTTGCTACCTCGTTGAATATTGACATCTCGTTATGAACAAGAACGCTCAATGTTTTAGGCTCATTGTCAAACTCCGGCCACTTGTACTGAACTTCCACAAGGCGATTGCAGATGTCGCTTGTTTTGAGAGCATTGTACATTGTCGGGTGCTGCGCGGCTCTGGGTGATTCTCGGTGGCTCTAGGCCTTACGCACGAACGCTTATTAGCAAAGACTCGTTCCACACAAGAAATGGGTAGGCGGGGGCGACAAGTGGGGGTCTATGCCAGACCGAGTCGTCTGAACGACTTCCATTACTTAGGCCAATGATAGGCTACTCGTAGGCCACTATGTGTGATTAGCGCTCACGGAAACTTGTAGGCAAGTTTTTCCTCATAGTATGCCTCGGCCGCAACGCGCATCGCTTCTATCGATCGGCACGATTTGAAGCGCGCGAGTATTTCCTTACATGTGGCATCGGCGGGCGCCGTTGCGCGCGGAAGTGTCACATTCTTACTCTCGCGGCGCAGTTTGATGCACCGCGCCGCGATGCACGCCACGAAACGCGCGTAAATCTGTCCGTGTGGGAAGCCGTCCATAACGATCACCTGCGAGCGCTCGTCGTGCAGCAAGTCGGCAATTTCCACGCCTGCGTTGATCAGACCGTTAAGCTCATCGATTCCCAGGGTGGGCATCTGCTCCTTGGGTTCGCCCTTCTTGGCCTTGGGCGGTGGGCGCATGTCAAAGGCTGCGCCGCGCGGTTCGTTGATCACAATTACCTGGTCAGCTCCGCACGGGTCATTGTGTCGCCAGCTGAGCGTTACGAGAAAGATGCTTGCTCCCTGGTGTTGCTCTCGCGCTGCCTCAATTGTGCTTCTCACCGTTGATGTGCCGGCCACGCGTAGTCGCGGCACGTCCTTGGGCGCGGGCGTGTCCAGCGTCGCTTGCGCCATTAATTGGGGTGCTGCGTATTTAGGACGAGCCCGCTAGCGGAACCGCGCTTTTCCAACATTAATAAGCTCAGGAGGTACTATTACTTATTTGTACCAACGCGTATTTACGGTTGATATTTTACAAATGTATCAAGGACAATAAGCACCAAATTGTCTGTCTAAAATTAGAACAACCCCGCTAGTGGAACGATGTTTCCCAATCTTAGCAAGCTCAGGATACACTCTTGCGTTCCCGTGGGAGCAATGCTTAGGAATGCTAAGTTCGAACCATCCGACGATAAAAACGACATCAGAAAAGCCCAGTGGCCCACAACTGAGATCTGCAGTATTTGTTTGGAAGGTAATTTGTCAAAGGACAGGGAGGCGCCAGACAATTGGGGTTATGCAGGCGAATACCACCTGATTCAACTGTGCGCAAGTATGCACGTGTTTCATAAAAAATGTGCCGAAAGGTGGCTAAAAGACAAAGAAATGGAGGATCGAAGTTGCCCAGAATGTAAGTTAAAGGTTCTCGATTCAGTTCATGCTGAATTGCGTCTTCCAGATTATGATGCGATTCGTCTTGCGGAACAACAGCGACAACAGAGGCGTGAGCAAGAGCGGGAGGCGCAAGAGCGGGAGGCCTTTTTGGCGCGTGAGCGAGAGCGAGAGGCGCGTGAGCGAGAGGAGATGGCGCGGCAGCAAGAGGAGATGGCTTGGAAAAGACTGCTATCTGGCTACGACAGAGGAGTCTGGAACGGAGTGGAACTGCGGCCTACGCCGCCAATCAAGTTTGTGAACTACCAACAGTTAAATGGGAATACGCGACATGGCCCCCTTGAGAACGACAATGAAGTCATCGAGTGGTACCTTTGGTTCAAGGGACATCACGACGTAGAGACTCAAGACTTGTGGACAATTCGTAACAACTTTGAAACCTACGCGCGCCACTTCTGGTTTCTTCCAAACAGGTCGGGCGATGATGCAGCATTTTCTTTCACCTGGAACCGGCGACTGCTGATCATTGACAAAAAATACACCACCGACGAAGGATTGCAAGCTCAACGGTTCCATTTTTGCTTGTACCTTCCGCCAGATAAAGCGAGGCAGTTTATCACGTGGATCGATGAGCAGTTGCCTGCTCTTGATTCTGGCGCCAGCGCATTTTGGAAGCGTTTTCTTGGCCTCTCGCAGGCCCTTACCACAAACGCTGGTAGTCGTCCAGTGAACCGAGGCGCCTTCACCGCAACAACCACACAAGAAGAGGGGCGTACCGTTTGGGCTCCTTTACCTGCACACTCGGAAGGGCTGAGCATAACATCCGAACAAGAAAGGACTTGGCAAGCTTTTCGGCTTGAAATAATGCCCAAACCTCCAGATTACCACGATGCCGTGCTGAGAGCAGAGCAATTCAACAATTACAATAGCCCCAACAATCCGGAAGAACAGAACCCAATGGATTTTGCTATCGGGTGGAACTTTTATCTGAAAGGGTCGCTACAAAACAAACATGAGCAATTCAGGAATTACGTGCGCGAGTGGTTTTCGGATTTTATGCAAACTTGGCATAACGACCAGCTCCTCCCAAAGGAATCCATCAAACAACGATTGGTCATATCCCACTACGAATACGAGACCATGCAACGTATAGGTGCAAAGAGACAAAGGCGCGAGGGTCAGATCCTTGCTAACGGAGAGGTTCTTGCTCCTGTAGTTAGATGCGAATTTCTGTTCTACATTCCAAGATGCCACGCCCTTGCCTTTAAAATCATGCTCGACGCCACTTCTTCGACAATCGGCCTCGGTGAAGCAATGTATAATGTTCTTGGCATTGATGGAGCAAAAAAATTTATGTTCGACAAAGACAAGCACTCACGCATCTTTTCGATTTCCGATGCTGCGACATATATTAAAACCTTCCCGGAGCGCTCAAAGACGGATTCTCCCAAGGATGACCTAGCAAGTTACAAAAAATGGCCAGCTTCAAACACAATTGCACAAATTGTCTCGAATGGCAACAACAACAACACTCCACAGCCAGAGCATCCCCGTGCTCCACCTCCAATCTTCGATGACCCAAACTTTGGACCCGTCCAAATGGATGTTGTTGATACTAATAAAACAAACTAACCGAACACGCACAAATGATCGTACACCAAATCGTGTCGCGGTGTGTGTGGTGTGTAAGGCTATATAGCCCATCGAACGTGTTTAGGCACCGCATTGCCGCTTGGCTGGGGGGCCACAATCGTCGCTTTCTTCGTGAATCGTTTCGGTAGTGGTGTTGGTAACGGTGTTGTTGTGGTTGTCGTCGTCGTTTTGTCTCGCTCCAACCATCTGCGCTACATCGCCGTCTGTGACCTCTTTGCCAACGGTGCGTTTTTTTGCGCGCTCTTTTCGTTTTTCAATTTTCATTTGTTCGTAGCGAGCGTACTCCTCGGGATCGACCGTGGGGGTGTGCGAAACGTATGCACGAGAAATTGTTCCAAAAATCTCGACATCAAGCCGGTTTGCCTCTTCAACCATTTTCTGGAGTCGCGCGCGATCCTCGTCGTTGGCGGCCAGTTTCACCATGTTTGCCCTTTGGTCCTCGACGCCCTGACGTTGCCGGTCGAAAAGCCAGCCATTATAGGCGACGGACATCTGGTACCAACGAAGCGGGTCGTGTGGCATATCCGCCATCGTCCTGATTCCCTCCTTCCACAGAAACGGAATGAATGAACGCCGGCGGGAGTTATCTTCGAACATGTCTTTGTACGCCTGCTCAAGATACCTATCTTTCATAGCGTCGCACTTAAGCATTCGTGGCGTGATCGACTTGGACACCTCAGTTGTGGCTTTCAGAACGTCGTCTTTGCTCCAATTGAGGTTGCTGGCGAAGACGTCGGTAAAGCGTTTTAGCCAATCTTGGTAGTACGCTATGTCGAGCATATTTGTGCTTAGTTTATTGCCTATGATTTTCAGCATGTTGTCGACTCGGCTGCACACTTGATATTGACCCCTTTTGGGGGCCTGGACATCTGTGCGAACGTCGATCGAGCGAACGCGGTTCATATCTTCGAGAAGTGGATCTGCTGCGGTTTGTGAAATGATGCCGACTCTACAAAGCTCCTTAATTTTTCCGACTGCTTCATCGTGTAACGTTTCGCGTGTTTTGCGCTGCGCGAGCGCCTTTTTGATGCTATCTTCCTCTGTCGCGGAGGCGGCGCGTATGTCTTTTTGGGTGCTGGAATCTTCCGCAGGGTCAACAATGCTTTCCACCGAGTTGGTGTCATCGCCGTCTACGGGGGGGTCGTGTAAATTTTCATCCGCGCTCTGTGACTCGTGATCGGGACGGGGGCGGTCGGGTGGTGCTTCTACGCATTCCTTTTCGGACATTTTCACCTCAACCTCAAACGGGTCTGGGAAGTGGCGGGGGGTGCTGCTGCGATTTCGCGACAGCGGCTGAGCCTTACTACCCTTGCTGCCTGTCCAGACCTTGCACTGTCTATGCCAACTTACCTTTTTAGCGAGCACTTGGAAATAATCACCCAACCATTTGTTCGGACCAACCGATAGCCTGCTTGCACTGGGCAAGGGATGCATTCGACTATACTTTCTAAACGCTATTTCCATTTCCAGTGCAAGCAGGTGTATACACAGTACGGTAAGGCACTCGTCACTGACTGGCACAACCTGCGCAGCACCCGCCCTCGCCAGACATGACAAATTATTATTGCGGGACAGTGGATGTAAACGCCGGCCAACAAGTGCTCGACATGTCTGTCCATGCGCATGCTGGTTTGGCGCTTCGCGAGCAAATCGAAAATTACCTTGGTTCGTGTCAAGACAGACGCTGCGAGATTACGTTTGAAATGAAGTACGCCGGACCCAACGACACCGCCGTTCTCATATGTTCGGGAAATACGCTGATTGGCACTACTGCAGAAGAGGGGCGAGCCATGTTGGCTCGCGGACCAACTATGGAACAAGCCATAAAAACCAAGGGAACGCACCACATGCACGGCATGGGGATCAAAACGTGCGTCGCGTCGCTCGGAAATTACGATACCAAAACTCGCGCCTCGTGCATCTACATTGCGTGGGATTCGCGAAGCGACCGGGGACTGGTGGGCCGCTCGGGCCACGAGCTGGACACAGAACTGGTCGATGGAAAAAAGATGTGCGAGCTGTGGCTTCCGGTAGAGTTCGACTCAGAACGCAAAACCGCCAAAATATCCCGCGGTCCTGGAAAGGGCGAGATCTCCAACATGATCCAGGATGGGCCTTTTTCTGATGGACGAAACGACGATGTCAATGAGCGCAATTTGATGCGGGTTGTCAATAGTTGTCGCCGAAACGCATTCGAATTTGCCAATCGGAATGGTCCTGGAAAGGACGATTTTCTCGGAGTTTGTTCCATGTTTGTCATCTTCAACATGGGCACTGTAGCACGTCCAGGGTGCGAGTGGAAAGATGGCGAACCCTCGATCAAGGATACGATTCTTCGTCTCAATCCAACAACGCAAGAAATGGAGTATTACGACTATCACGAGGATCCGTCCAAGTGCACTTTCAAAAATATTCTCGACTTTTGGGGAAATGCATACGTAAACCAAACCCACTTTCGCGATGGTCTTAAGGACGGACCGCACTACTCTGGTGCAATCTCAGATCGACGCGAATACACTGTGTGTGTTTACACGCCCAACCCCGCATGGCGCGAAGGGATGCCCGAGAAGGCACGCAAGAAAAAACGAACGCTCGCTGATGCGCAAAATCGTAGCCTCACCGCCAAAATCATTAAGTGTGCAACCGAGAACAAGTGTCGCACTCCGACGACGTCAGGCCAGGAGCCCACTGCCTACATATGCGTAAATCGGGTGCCCGAGGTTGATTTTCCCATGACGGAAAAGAAGGATAACAAAAAAGCAAGAGCCGTCTACTACAACAGTGCCAACAAGTTTCTTTCTTCCGCAAACGGTAACAAAACAGGCACCTGCACCCCTATGGGCGCAAGTGGTGTCGTTATCGATTACGGAGGCCACAATGTGCTTTGCCTTTCACCCGACACATTTCATCTAAATGGAGCACTTGGCGAACCGATGTCGACTGTGTCCGCCTCAACGTTCCTAAACAGTGTCACAGCAAACGTCTCTGCGCACAAAATCGCCCGAGTTCTCTTTGCAAAAATGGTGACAGGAAATTCTAACGATAAAATGGCAATCGACGAGATGGAGGCGTTAAATGAGATACCCATCAAAGAATGCGGGTTCAAGGGCAAGACGGGCCTTGCAAGAGAAGGGCTAGACGGAGACACGCGCGCAGCAACGCAAAAGTACAGTTTTGGAACGGCGGGATTTTTGCCCCAAGAAAAGTTCAAAGCCAAGTACGGTCCACTCACCGGAGTGGATGACACCGGGGAGAGGGTCAATTACGATCGCGAGCTAGAAGCCGGTGTGGCACGCAACTGCATCTACGCTCTCTCACTTCTTAATTTGGCGGTATATGTGCGCATTCCTGCCGAAAAGTACAGGCTCACACCATGCAAACTTATGTTTCGCATGCCCACAAAGGTCGAGCGAGACGCTGGTGTACTGGGGCCGGAATACCTTAAAAAGATCATCTATTCTGCGATGGCCGGTTACAACTTCTCACACCCAAGCGTGCAGGACCAACAGCGATTCACATTTGCCGAAAACATTTACATTGGTACAAAGGAGCGTGAACTTGCCGAGGAGCAAGCGAGGCGTGCCCGAGAAGAACATAACAAATATGCCGAGGTGGAAGCGCGTGCAGCGGCGCGGTTCGAGAAAGCCACGCTTGACGCACAAGAAAGGGCCAAGGAAGCCGATGAGGAAGCAGAATTCGCCAGACGGGAGGCGCATCTTCTCAATCAAAAAGCCGAGGCGGAACGAAGGGAAAAAGAAATTGCCCAATGCAACCTAGAAATGCAGCAAAGGGCATCCCAACAGAAGAATGCTGAATACACACGCATAATCAACGAGGAGATCGAAAAGGGAAATGCGGCCGCAAAGGCGGCTTCCTTTGCTCAGTCAGAGCTTCAGGCATTTAAAGAAGAGAAAGCACAAAAAAAGGTGGCGAACGAAACAAAGCGTGGCACGCGCAGCAAGCGCAAGCAAAGCAGCGAGTTGACTCTAAGCGAGCAGGCAGTACAGCATCACGAGACTTCTCCACAGCACTGGTTTTACGAAGAAAACGAACTTGCAACCGAAATCCAAAAAGCAAAGCGACAAAAGATAGGTGCTGTGCGCTCGTGCACCTATGGAGCATTTGGACCAAGAATCACCGCCATTCATGCACAGCCAATGCGGAGTTTCCTCAGTGAGCACATGATAGGTGTCGCCAAAGTCATTTCTCGCTCGGCGGACTTCTATGCCCTTCCCATAAATGCAGAGCCGGGCCAAAAGAAGGGATCGGTGGAAATTCCGGGCATAGTTACGGTGGATTGGGTACCAGAACTTCCGAAAGGAAAGTGTCCAGAATACGATCGCCTCTTTGATTTGCACGTGGAGCTCATCAACAATGCAATGGGAAATGTCAAAGGCATGAAAAGAACGATTGCGTTTCACGGAGACAAGGACCCCGCATTTGGAGGCACAATTGCAGACGCTGAGCCGGCGTCTTCCTCCAGCGGTATGCTTTGCGCGAAGGAAGTCGGCCCCGAAAACACCCCGTCTGATTCCGAGAGCGATGACAAGTAGTATCAGCGCGCAACACGCGTTACGCCGAAAAAATACAACATGCAAGTAAAATACACACACACACCTAAAAATAAACTTCTATTCCTTTGTTTCTAATGTGTTCTCTTGCGTCGACTGGTGCACTTTGCGGAATATAACAAATGCCGCTACACCCGAATCGAATGCGATGTAAAGCGCGAAGAAACAGGTTAAAATGGTCGAAAGCAACTGGGAAGAGGAGTGGTTAGACGACTCGTTACAAAGCGAGAGCACATCGATGCCCATGAACCACCCCTTGCCCGCCCGAATCCGGCGCTACCTAAATCTCGAGTGCGTCTGCACTTGCGACAGTCTCAACGATACTTGAGAGCCACATGCCCATTCCGACACACAGTAGCGCTACGGACACGTATCGTAGAGTTTTCATGGATCGCTTGTCAGTAGTAATGTCGTTTGCCTGAACCCACTCGTCCAATTTTGTTGGTACTGTGATTTTGGCCTCCATACTGCCATCGAGTGTGTTTTCCGATGTTCCCACGCGTGCAAGCGGCATTGAAGCCGACAAACATTTCTGAAGCGCCGACACCGAGCTTGTCACCGACGAGGCAATGCGTACGACGGTGCGGTCATTCTCATCGCGACCCACATATTTGATTTGGGCATCGGCATCTGTTAGTTTGCAGATGCCGAGGACGCGTTGAGCGACGCTGTCTGTAGTGCCGCGCCCTTTTCCATTATGATTATTGGCTGTCATTTGGAAACTAGCTGGGCAGTCGAGTTTGGACGCGGTGATTCTAGCGCTAACGAGAGGAACAGGATTGGTCTGACAACCGATGGACCGTCGTAGTGGCAGTGATGGAGGAAGAAGAAGGGGCTGTGTTTCCTCCTGTTGATTGTTTAGGGACGACGATAGCGTTTGACGAATTGGTGAATCTGGAAGGTCTTTCAGAGCAGTCCCTTGAGGATTTAGATGTGCAACTCGACGAGCTCCTATTTCTGGAGACGAGCGTGAATTTGGAAACGCAGTTTGCGACGAGGGGGGCAGAGAGGCCACCTCTGGCTGACACAGAGGTGACGGAAGTTTCAGAAGCGGTGGAGCTTCCGGAGGCGGCGGAGCCTCCGGAGGCGGTGGAGGCCCTGGAGGCTCCAGAGGCGGTGGAGCTTCCGGAGGCGGCGGAGCCTCCGGAGGCGGTGGAAGCTCCGGAGCCTCCAGAGGCGGTGGAGGCTCCGGAGCCTCCAGAGGCGGTGGAGGCTCCGGAGGCTCCGGAGGCGGTGGAGGCTCCGGAGCCTCCGGAGGAGATGGAGGCTCCGGAGCTTCCAGAGGCGGTGGAGGCTCCAGAGCC
>Ga0066856_10000153_pt1 | contig 23332 bp, 15 predicted proteins | sample ETNtaG_5_FD_65605 | JGI IMG/M metagenome (GOLD analysis project Ga0066856, IMG submission 65605) | Marine microbial and viral communities from oxygen minimum zone, Eastern Pacific Ocean - ETNP201406SV205 | ecosystem: Environmental > Aquatic > Marine > Oceanic | place: Pacific Ocean: Eastern...
TCAACTGATGAGGCAGTCCGAATGACTGCCGCATGCCATGCCATCATTTGTGAAGGTGCTTCAGTCGATGATGGAATGAAGATTTTTGAAGGACAATAAGGTTCTTTGACACGAAGGTCGGCAGAAACTATCCAGGCTTCCTGGAGACACTGAATCTTTCAAATGAATAGGAGTAACTCTCAGTAAGAGAGATTCTATGCGTCAATCGTTTCCGATTTTGAATTCACAACTTCTGATCGTTGTTGGTTGTGAAGTTTCCTTCACTATCAATGATGATCGGAGTTCCTTCAATCCATTCAGGGCAGTTTTCTGAAACCCAGGTGCGTGTAGCCCATTCACAAATATCATATCCGCCTGATAGAATGCCGGATCGCTTGATGTATCCTACCTTGACGATGTCTTTGTCCTTGGAGAGTACGTTGCCGAGCTGTTGACTGGTTGTTCCATGGCGCATCGAGCCGTTGATGTATTCCAAAATTTCAGCAGTATTTCGGGGTCTGTCGCCTAAGAATTTCTTGATTTTTTCACGGATGCGGGTTGTTTTCATGTTCATTTCCTCCTGTCATTGTAGGGCGGTCTAGGTTGAGTATCGCCACTGTTTCTTAGGAGCGAGGCCGCTGATATAATGCTTCCTCCGTGAATTGACGATTTTGTTACAGTTGGTGACCGAAATCCAGTGTTTTTTTTACATCATTGGCCGGGGATGTAAGTAAAAGCAAACCTTTCCAGTGGAAATATATAACTTAATGTAACTAAATGAAGGTAAAAAGAGTGAAGTTAATCAATTAGTTACGGATAGGGTTGTTTGAGGTGACTGGTGATGCCCATTCAGAGGATTCGTTCTGCAGCTCACCGCCGGATACTGCTTCTTCTGAGCCAAGGGCCCCGAACAGTTTCAGAGATCGCTCATGAATTTGACATGAGGATGCCCCACGCCTCGCTCGCATGCCGTCAATTAAGGGCATCGGGAGACATTTACCGTGACGACGCAGCAGGTATTCGAAAAGCCCCGTTATATCTGAGTCAGTCTGGTCTGAAGCGCTTGGAGGAAGATGCTTTGGCCAAATCCAAACTTCATGTTCAAACAATTCCGTCTGGGATGAACGGAATCATCTTGCAAATTGACGGCTCTGAAATCTTAATTGGTTATACAGAAATCCCCAAATCACCTCTATTGTTTGTCCAAGATGCTTCAATTTCCTCATCCACACTTTCCAAAGGAAATAGAGGGGGGGCATGGATTCTTTGCAGGCATCAGCAGTTGGTTTGGTACGACCTTGAGACATTAACGCCAAGCGAGCCTCCAAGCCCTTCTGGAATTGGAACATTGGATGAATTCAATGAAAAACCAGGAAAAATAGGTCTTGTTCGTGGTGCAATCGTTGAACGCACCGATTCCTCAATGCTCCTAGAGGGCCAGTGGTTTGCTTCTCGGCCAGATATTCCAGAACCGACACTTTTCAATCATGGCCAAACGATTCTCGGGATGGTTGAAGGGCATCATGTTGGTTATTCACCTCCATTCGGTTCACATGCGGATTTGTCATCTTCTCTTGACAGAACATTGGTTCTCAATGCAATGGGTCATGATTGCCTTAAGTTGAGTGAATTAAACAACGGTAAGTCGACCATCTTACCGCTCGGTGTTCTCCATTTCTGGTTGCAACTTCGCCATCCAAGAATGTCTCCCGAAAAAATTACTGAACGTTATGATGAGATTACCGATGCATTACGAATCGATATGAATTCCCTCCCACTTCCTATGAAACGAGACCTTTTGGCAGATTTTGGAGACGCAGAATGGACTGAGATTAATTTGGAGCAGGACGATCTGGACCTGTATGGGATGTCCTCGTTTGGATTGAAAGCACTTTGTGAATATATCTTGAACCATTCAAGTCAACCCTTCGTTATTGAATGGCCATTTTCCCATCCAGATGTGCCGCTCTTGGAACGTATTCTCAGCCACCCCATGTGCAGAATGGTTGTTACTCGGAATTTAGAAGGACAGTTTTTGTCCAAGGCAAGTGTCTCAATAAGAGGCTCACCGCAGTTGGCACAATTATGTGTGCATTTGAATCGTTCCAATACCCTGCCCATTATGTTGGATACAACGCTTGAACGAGCATCCTTCAATCAAAGATTGGAAGCATTTCCTCAAGACGGTTTAGAATTGTTGGACGCCTTTGCTACTGGAAACCTAAATATTGATTTCTTCAGTCGTGCCATTGATGATTTGGATGAACAAGATGCGATGAGCAGAGCATTGCATGCCTATCCAATTGGGGATGAACTGCTCGCCAATGAGCTTGAACCAAATTGGCCGGTTGCCTCTTGGATTTCATCACCTCCTGACAAAAGGACAGATCGTTGGACACGGTTGCAGCATCTTCTTCCAAAAGGTTGGGTTAACATTCATTCGGTGTTTGAATTTGATCTTCACACACTTGCGCATTCACTTCACAAAGGCAATGGGAAATGGGTTGAAAAGGCCTTTTCGAGATTGGCATTGGAATTACGCTCATCGCCAGAAATCTTACTTCGGATTTCTACCGCAGTCGACCAAGACCATGGTTCTTGGTTAGCTGCAGCCGTATTGGCTGGAGCCTCATCTCTGGGAGAAGAGTTCGATGAACTGATGGAACGCAACCTTTCGTTTTGGTTGAGTCAACCGCATTTGCCTGAATACGTTCTACCGTTGTTGTTCCCAGTCAACAAACATGTTTCGGTTTCCCGACATTCATTGTTAGAGCAATGTTTGCGTGCATCAGCAGATCTCCCTGAGAAATCTTTCTTGGGTTTGTGGGCTCGTTCGGTTCAGACCATTAGGAAGCGTGAGCCATGGGGTGCAGAGCAGGTACGTTCTGTGATGGAATCGTTTCCACATCTTTGGTGGGCTCCGTACGCAAGTGAATGGCTTCTCCTCCAACTCAACACATCATCAGGGCGAACATGGCTGAGAGATAAATCAATCTCTTGGCCCTCACTTGTGGTTCGTATGAAAGGGGAAATTGGTGGATTGCCAGGCATCCAAATTGAGCATCCTGGTTTTTCTCTATCCAGTGATGATCTTATTGCGACGAAATTATTGCAGAAGGGAAACGGAACTTCTTCTTTGGATGACCTCTATGAAATGACCTATGCACTCGAGCAACAATTACCACCTCCTTCTCTCAAAACACACCCTCAAGCTGCTTGGCTGGTCCAACCCATTGATTCGTGGCCGACATTCAGTCCTTCTGTCATTGATGAAGGAGACCCAATGATTGGGTTGTTGTTGTATTCCAGGTCCTTTGCCGCTCGCCAGCGATTGACGATGGATTGAAAAGGAATCTCCAACCGCCTTTGGTTACCGTACCTGCAACATCGGGCTGAGCTACTGTGAAATTGCAATGACGTCTGACACCATGAGTACGGCCGCAATCGAAGACTGGGAGGACCCTTCGGGGAGTGATTTCCGGTGCAAATGCGGTAAACCATCGGTAGGTTATGGGTCCTTGAATGACGACAGGATGACCTCAAGACAACCACCCTACTGGACAGCACGCCCCGATACCGAGGGTCAGGCCTTCGAGTAACCGATGAAAAAGGCCGTTAGGTGTCGGGGCACAGCTGCCCGCTCAAATTCGCTTTGTTTGCCTTACAGGATGCGATGACCTCAAAGGCTGTTTTCTCTGTCAACTCATTATGGAGCCATCCGAGACCTTTGCTTGTTGCTTGGTCGGAGGAACATTTGATCGCTTCCATGCAGGACATGCTCTCCTTCTTGACGCTGCCCAAAAAGCGGCGAAACGAATCGAAATCCATGTCACTTCAGATCAAATGGCAGAGATCAAATCCCCATTTATTCAATCCTTTGAACTCCGAAGAGAGGTATTGCTACAGTGGGCTGAGAAGCATGCACCGGGCAGAGTAACGATTCATCAATTGACTGATGCAATGGGGCCAGCACCCGTACACAAAGAAGCGGATTGCATTGTCGCAACACCGGAAACTCGTGGACAGTGTGAAACCATCAATGAAACCCGTGCAGAAAACAATCTACCTCCACTTGCGATTATTGAAGTGTCTCACATGCAAGACATTGATGGAGGTATCATCAGTTCCTCTCGGATTCGTAATGGATACATTGACCAAGACGGCCATCCTTGGATTGAACCGCATTACAGAACGAAAACGTTGTTGATGCATCCTCGATTGGATGCAGAATTGAAAACTCCAATGGGTGTATTGTTCGAAGGTCCAGAAGATGCTCCAGAAGTTGCTATGTATGCTGCTTTGGAAGGATTGGACCTCAGTACGATGGCGCTGATTGCGGTGGGAGACGTCACGGTTTCGACACTTTTATCCATGGACTGCATACCTGATGTTGGCCTTATTGACGGGCAGACAAAGCGAACACCTTTGCTCAAAGAACAACAAGTCAATACTGAACGATTCTCTACAACTCTTCATGCTGAAAACCCACCTGGGCAACTCACTCCAAGTTTACTTTCTGCTGTTGAGAAAGCTTGCTCATCCGATTTACCGACATTGATCGACGTTGAGGGGGAGGAAGACCTTGCTCCTCTTTACATCCATTTAGTGGCTCCAATCGGTTCTCAAATTATCTACGGTCAACCAGGCAAAGGAGTCGTTCTTCAGCAGACAACCCTTGAGACAAAAACACGATGCCGGAATTTACTTGGTTTTTTTGAGGTGAAGTAATGGAACCGTTTCTCGTATCCATCACCGTTTGTGTTCGAAACGGCTCATCGTGGATTGACGGTTGTTTAACCGCTCTCACCGAGCAAACATATCCTTCGCTGGAAATTATTGTTGTCAATGACGGTTCAACAGATAATGCGGAGGATGTACTTGATTCATGGAACGACCCCGAAGGTGTCAATGGCCCACCTGTTCGTGTTCATCATCAACCTCCGCTTGGGTTGGCTGCAGGACGCCAATGGGCGCTTGAGGCAGCCAATGGTGAATGGGTTGCGATTACTGACATCGATGTCTGTCCGGAGCAAGATTGGATCTCAAATCTTGTCGCTGAAACTCAACCCGTTTCCGAAGAGGAGCATGTTGTAGCAGTAACCGGTAGAACGGTGTTTGAGCGTGCAGATGACCTCGTAAGTCGTTTCCGTTCTGTAGATGTTGCCTCCAAATACCGTTCAAGGCCACGCCGAACAAGCCTTGCAAACGGCCCATGCTCCATGTTTCATCGCCAGTCTCTACTCGGCGTGGGTGGATTTGATCCCGAATGGTATCATGCAGAAGATATGGAAGTTAGTTTGCGTTTGATCGAGTCAGGAGGGACCATCGTATACGCTCCCGAAGCATTGGTACGGCATGTGCCTGAAACGGGAACAAAGCGATTCTTGGACAAAAGAAGAAGAGATGCTCGGGCTCACATGCGAATCGTTCGGCATTATCCTAAATCAAAACGCAAAGGTCCAGGTTTTGATTTCTTGGGTAATTCAGCTATGGTACTGGTTCTCTTCCCCCTATGGCTGGCCATCTTCGTTTCAGGCCTTCCATTCTTGTATGAATTGATTCAGGCAGATCCAGATAAAATGGATGAACTCATGAATTGGTGGGAAACGAAGGTGTTGATTGGTTCGTTTGTTTTGCTCATGATACACGAATTCATTCTTTGGCGTGGTCCACTTGGTGTGGTTAATCGGACGGTTATGAACACAACAAAGAACAGCAAAATTGTAGCCATGATGGGTGTTCGTCGCCTAACCATCTTGTGGAGCATCGCTCTATGGCATGGAATACTTCTTGGTTGCCTCGATGCGGTACGTGGGAAAAACGGTCACAAACCGTTGCTAAAAGCAAAAAAATGACGAATCAGTCAAGTTTGTCATCGCCGGGTGGGACTCGGCTTGCATGATTTAGTGCAAATCCAGCAGCAACCAATGCGATGGTAACTGAATAAGCACCGACATCCATCCATGCTTTGTGGTTGATTCCGAACCAGAAGTAGAACACCAATCCAAGTAAAAGGCACCATGCGGCCATTGTTCGTTGTCCGCCACCGACTGATGGGTCAGCCAATGCAGTCCATGTGTCGTTCACAAACAGAGATTTTGCCCACTGGGCAACCCCTCTGGATTCGTTGATGGTTTTCATCCCAAACCCAATCATTGAAAGACATACTGCGATAAAAATTGTATCGCCGAGAACTTCGTAGTGGAATCCATCCTTTGCGGTTCCAAAGGCTGGGTTGGATGCTTCAAATGTTAGCAATCCTCCCCAGGATACATGTTGTGCAGGTGTTGCAGCAGAGAACATGTTCAAAACAGCCAAAAGTAGGCCCCATACTCCAAGTGTTACAAGGAAATTTGCCCATACTGGAGCTGCTTCTGAGGTCGTGGTGTTGGCGGCCGCATCTGAAGATTCGCCGTTGGTCATACCTACGCCGACCGGCGAGGCGGATATAAGAACACCGAAAAGGAATTAGCCATTTTTCCCGGTTATATCGGGGAAATTTCCCCTCAAAGTGAAGATTGATATCGGTAATTTGCCGAGAAGACCGATTCCATTTCAGCCTCGGCATCAACCATTATACGGGGTGCATCAATATTCTTAGGGACACATGAAGTGATTTCTTTTGACCGTCCGTAGCGTCCTTTACTCACAGTGCGAGCGGTGATGAGTCCAAGCATATCAAGGTTGGAGATTAAGCCAGAAATTCTTCTTTGGGTTAATGCGTGCTGATTGATTTGAAGGCAGGCCTGCCTGTAGATGTCGTAAACTTGCCCGGTTTGGACATTTCGAAGTCCGTTTCTTTCGTTGATGAGGACTGCAGCGAGCACCAACTTCTGCTGACTTGGCAGAGATGAGATGACGGGAGTGATTTGGTCAGCCTCAATTTGGCTTTGGGCAGCGCGAACATGGCTTTGATTGACGACCGATTCGCCATCGAGTTCAGCCTTTTCCGTTGAGATGCGTAGCAGGTCAAGAGCGCACCTGGCATCACCGTGTTCTTGTGCGGCCAGTGCAGCACATAATTCAATGACGCCGGATTGAAGGACATTTTCTTGAAGCCCTTCTTTGGAACGTTGCCTCAAAATATCTTGCAATTGTTCAGCATCATAAGGCCTGAACAAAACATCCAATTGACCAAGGCGTGAGCGAACTCTGGGGTCAAGGAAATCAGTAAACTTGAGGTCATTTGAGATTCCAATAACACATGCTCTTGCATTTTTGAGAGAGGAATTGAGACTTGTTAAGTTGTACAAAAGGTCATCTCCAGCTTTTCTGACAAGGTGATCAATCTCATCCAAGACGATAATGAATACACCGCCTCGTGCATCCATTCTCCGAACAAGTTCGCTGAATACCCGGTCTGTGGGCCATCCTGTAAACGGAATTTCACCTTGTTCATATTCTTCAAGAAGTGAATTGCCGATGTGGCTCAAGACTCGGTACTGTGTGTCGATTTGTCGGCAGTTGACGATCACAGGATTCACCTGTCGACCGATGGTTTCTCCTTTTGCTTTGAGGTGATGGCATACATATCCTGTGACGGCAGTTTTACCTGCACCAGTGACGCCGTAGAGTGTCATGTTCGATGGGATATGGCCCTTCAGTGCCTCCCAAAGGTTGTAGGATATTTTTTCAATTTCATCGGTCCGATGAGGCAGGAGATTCGGACGAAAATCGTGTCGTAGAATTTCCTTATTCTTAAACAGAGTTTTTCGCGTCATGAATTTATCGAAGATGTTCTTCTCCATTCAATCTCGCCCCCTATTTATAGCAACCTGCAAACAGTCCGGACCGGTCTGCGTGCCGTATTCGCCATGAGTCCGAGTCCCCCTTATATGCCTGTCCACTGGTTCGTTTGGAAGGGGCTAATTTGTGAACAAGACCACCGCTAAGTTTAGCATATAAAGATTCACAGATTTCGGAAAAATGAACATTTTTTGGCGGGGGATTCTTACGCTTTATCAGGGGCTCGTATTCCCCACTCCCCATCGCTCCAATTCAACCGTGTTCCATCTGAGATATGGTGAACATGGGGAGGGTGATTGGGAAGTTCATCACTGAGGATTTTTGGATGGCCATTTGAATCATCCACGAAGGTATGCGTGATAACGAGCGGCGTGGTTACAAGGTTCGCCAAGGCTTCAACATCCTTTGGCTTGTGGTGGTGAGTTGAAGGAACCCAGTCGGGAAAACCCATCTCAAGGATAGCAATATCAGAGCGCTTAATTGCATCATAGAGCGTTTCACAAGGGCCAGAGTCCCCACTGTGGACAAAGTTAGCTCCGCTGGTGTGTGCGAAACGGTATCCGTGAGGGTCCACGGCATCATCATGGAGAACCTCAAATCGCTCCCAAGTCCACCCGTCATTGGTCGTACCGGTTTCATCTACAATCCATTCAACGGTTTCTAAGATACTCTCAAGTGAACCGGGAAATGCAAGATGACACAGTTGAGTCAATCTTGATTTAACCGTTGATGAGCCAACAACCCGTAAGGGAGCAACCCCCTCTCGGTCAGAAATGTACTTCCGTTCCAAAAGCAAGAATGGGAATCCAAACACATGGTCTCCGTGCACATGTGTGACAAATACAGATTCAATATCAGATACAGGAATACCGGCCCTTCTCAGGCTGGCCAGTGCAGTAGGTGGGGCGTCGATGATATGCTTTCCATCAAAAATGGAAAAGGAATGATGACGGCCGTTGGGAAGAAAGGCATTCCCAGTACCGAGAACATCAATCCGTTGGGTCATGTTTCATGCCATGGCCTTTTCCTTCTTTTCCTCATCGGTTGTTTCAGGTGGAATTGATTCAGTGATGTGAAGTCACACGAATGATGATATAGCCCTCATCAGTGGGAAAATTAACGGCCCTTTAGGGCTGAGGTGAGCACATGGGTGAGAACTGGTCGGCGAAAAATCCGTACATGACAAAAATAACCGAGAATTATATTCTCAATGGCGAGGGTTCACGTAAAGAAACACGGCACATCGTTTTCGAACTTGGTGACTCTGGTTTGGATTACAAAGTGGGCGATGCTTTGGGGGTTCTGCCTGAGAATCCTCCACACATTGTCGATGAAATCATTGAAGTGCAAGGCTGGGACCGAGACCATACAGTTACGACTCACAACGGGGAACGCACCCTTTATGATGCACTCAAGAAGGATTTCGAAGTCCATCTGGCCAACAAAAAATTCGTTAAATCATTGGCAGAGAAGGTAGTCTCAAGTGGAATGAAAATCTCGATGAACCTCATTTCTCGTACTCGTAATCAAACATCTTGGACGCCTACGAGCGATCAGCAATTGCCCCCCTCTCTCCAACCATCAATTCCTTCAGAGGATCCCAGTGAACAAGTAGCAGCCATAACGGTTGACGCCAAGACAATTGAGGATTATTTGTGGACGCGAGACTACATTGACATCATGAGAGAATTTGATGTCAAATACGCTCCAGAAGAGTTCCTTGAACTTGTTGACCGATTGAAGCCTCGCCTCTATTCCATTGCATCCTCGCATGATGCCCACCCTGGGTATGTGGAATTGACTGTTGGAATTGTACGGTTCGAGTACAACAATCGTCCACGAGGAGGATTGTGCACTCAATTCATGGCGGATGAAATTGACACATCCGGTGCCCCAATTGGTGTCTTCATGTCACCGACAAAATCTTTCATTCTTCCAGCTGATAAGGATACTGACATCATCATGGTTGGGCCAGGAACTGGGATCGCTCCATTCCGAGCCTTCATGGAACAACGTGTTTTCGACGGCGGTAACGGGAAAAATTGGTTGTTCTTCGGCGACCAATCATCAAAAACTGAATTCTATTACAAAGATACGATTGAATCTTGGATGGATGAAGGACATCTCTACCGATTTACAACCGCATGGTCACGAGACCAAGAAGAAAAAATCTACGTCCAACATCGTCTCAAGGAACACGGTGCAGAAGTTTGGGAATGGTTTGAACGAGGCGCATACTTCTACATCTGTGGAGACAAGACATACATGGCCAAAGATGTCCACCGCGCACTGATTGCAATTGCGATTGAGCACGGTGGTCTCTCCGAAGAAGACGCAACCCATTTCATTGAGAAAACAATGATGAAAGAGCAAAAGCGATACCTACGCGACGTCTACTGATTTACTCCATCGGTAGCGGTACGCTGACAACCGGTACCCCATCACTACGAGCAACGGCTTCCATTCGCTTGGTCCAGACCGAATCCGGGCCGGGGAATGCAAGCATATGTGTGGCGTATTTGATCATACGTTGCCCCAAATCAGCTACTGCTTCTGGTCGGCCTGTATCCTCCGCTTTAGAGGGTCGAGGTGCATCCCATGCTTCGGTAAAAATGGCCAAAGGAATGTTGTTGTTATCCGCCCATCTCTCTGCAAGATAATCAACGCCACTCGCCCCGCCAAGTATGACTACATCGGGATATCCATTGTACTTGACCCACGTGTCAAGCTCATCTTCTAGAAATCCATAATCGTAAAATTTTGAGTTCCCACAGATGACCAAGTTGATCACCTTTCCATCGTTGTTCAAATCCTTGCCAGCGAGTTGTTGGAGAACCTCGCTGCCGGTCATTGTCGTTCGGCCCATAACTGTAAATGGGCGTAAGAGAATATGAATGTTCGCCTTGATCATTTCGTTTTTACCGGATTCCGGAGGAATGCTTCCGAAAAACCATCACAACGCTAACCTTATTCACCAAAACCGAACGACACATCGCCTGCAACACCAGGCATGTTGTATCCTAACAAATTAGCAACCATGTACATCGTTCCAATCAGCAAAGTAAGACGGATGCTGTTCGTCATCTCCACTCCCTTGGATTGGAAGGTCAAACAGACCAGTCCAGCAACGATGAATCCCGGTGCGATATTTGACCAAAATGTTGCTTTGCCTTCATATGCAAGCATCAGAAAGTTATGGTCTTCAAGGTCATCAAGATAATTTTGATATTTCTGATTGTACCTTTCGACTGCTGCCTGATATGCCTCTTGTTCTGTGGTGTTAAGATTGCCGTTTTCATCTCCATCAAAGTCGGATGTTTGAACGGTATCTGGCGCTTCGGGCGCAGGCGTATGGTTTGAGGAATAAGTGTACTGTTCAGACATGATCATCATCAAGAAACCTAATGCCATAATCATTGCAATTCCTGCACTGTATATTTTTTTGTTCAAATTCCATTCTTTCATATTTTTCACTCCTGGCAAGTCAATCATTGCGGGATTCTTTGAGGAAATGAACTGGGCTTCTGCGGCAGCATAATCTGCTCGAAAACCTGGTTCATTTGGCACCCATTCCTCGAGGGTTTCGTCGTAAACCCACTTCCCGTCCTCACTAAGCATTGCAGTTATCCATAATCCCCCCCCTACATATTCCTTCCCGTAGTGCAACATCAATACTTATTTCTTGATGTGATGGTTGAAATGGCATCATGGAGGTTTGGGATATGCCGAATTCCAGTATTTTCGTCAAACACCAGTTGTTTTGACCGCTTTGCTCATAGGATACTTCGGCCGCCGTTCGCACATGGGATTCAAACGAGTCTTGATTGCGAATCGCGGTGAAATCGCTCTGCGTATCTTGAGAACCCTGCGCGACATGGGCATTGAGGCCGCGATTATCCACGGTAGAGAAGACCGATTGTCACTTCCCGTTCGCATGGCAGATGTTGCTTATGCGAATTACAAAACCAACCCATTGGACTCCTATCTTGATATTGAATCCGTCATACAAGCTGCGAAGGAACTGAAATGCGATGCCGTTCATCCAGGATATGGATTCTTGGCTGAGAATGCCCATTTTGTATCGCGATTGCAAGAGGAGGGAATTACCTTTATCGGCCCATCTTCAGATGTGATTACACTGTTGGGCGATAAAATCCAAGCAAGAGCTGCCATGGAAGCGGCTGGCTTACCAACTGCTAAAGGCTCATCTGAGCCCATAGCAAGTGCGGATGTTGCAAGAAATCTAGCCGAAGAAATCGGCTATCCAGTCATCATCAAAGCCGCAGCAGGTGGCGGAGGAATCGGTATGCAGATTGTAGAAAAAGCAGACGAATTTGAAGGCGCTCTCAAGTTGTGTCAATCCCGAGCTCGCTCTGCTTTCGGTGACGACCGAGTGTTCGTGGAGAAGTACATTCTCGGCGCCCAACACGTCGAATTTCAAGTGTTGGCAGATGGGAAAAAGGCAATTCATTTCGGCGAGCGATTTTGTTCCATTCAACGCCGGCATCAAAAATTGGTTGAAGAAGGCCCTTGGCTTACCGATGAAAAGCGTTCAGAAATTGGTGATTTGGTATGTCGCGGTGCAGAAGCTGTCGGATACAAGGGGTTAGCAACGTTTGAGTTCTTACGAGATGCTAACGGAGATTTCTACTTCCTTGAAGTGAACCCCCGTGTTCAAGTTGAGCACACGGTAACCGAACTCATCACGGGATTCAATCTCGTTGAATTGGGAATACGGGTCGCACAAGGTGAAGCATTGCCTCTCTCTCAGCAGGATATTACTTGGAGAGGCCATGCCATTCAATGCAGGTTGAATGCCGAGGACCCCCGAGAATTTGTCCCCAGTCCTGGTCGCTTATGGGAATGCCATTTCCCAAGTGGCTTTGGCATACGTTGCGACACTCATGCACATGCAGGTTACGAAATGCCGGGTTGCTTTGACTCACTTCTCGCCAAATTATTGGTCTGGGGCCATGACCGTGATGATGCAGTCCGTCGTATGAGGACGGCTCTTGACGAGACGATCATCACCGGGGTTGAGCATCTCATCCCGTTGCACCGACGAATCATGGATGAATCCGATTTTATCAAAGGAGACATTACCATCCAATACATTGACATGCATCAAGAATTGCTTGGATGAGCGCATCGGTAAACCCATCAATCTCCTACGCATGGAGTAGAACATGAGCGTTCTTGTAGTCGGTAGTTTAGCCTATGATTCGGTCGATTCTCCCGAAGGTTCAATACGCGAAGCATTGGGTGGTTCAGCAACCTATGCAGGTCTTGCTTGCCAATTTCATTTGGATCGTTTAAAACGCCCCAAGGCATCTCTTGTTGGAGTCGTTGGGAGTGATTTTAGGAATCGTGACCGGATGATACTCGATGAGGCAGGGCTGGACCTTTCTGGGCTACAAGTTTCTGAGGGTAAGACCTTCAGGTGGGAGGGGAGCTATCATGGTTCAATGGCAGAAGCCGTTACCAAGGCGACACATCTCAATGTGTTTGAACACTTTAGACCAGAGGTCGCTCAAGAACTCTCCACGCCCAATGTCGTATTTTGTGCCAATCTTCATCCTGCCATTCAATCATCGGTGATGGACCAAACATCTCCTCGTAGGCTAACCATGTTGGATTCGATGAATCTATGGATTGATATCGCTAAGGATGAGTTGTTGGAGGTGATGAAACGTTCCGATTTGGTCATCATCAATGATGGAGAAGTACGCATGTTGGCTGAAGAGGAGAACATCGTCAGAGCGATGACAAAACTTTCGCATCAAACTTCTACAACAACGTTGGTTGTCAAGAGGGGAGAGCACGGTGTTATCGCTCTGCATGAAGGTCAGTGGATTGCCCTGCCGGCCTATCCATCTGAAGACCTCACAGACCCAACAGGATGCGGAGACAGTTTTGCAGGCTCTCTTGCTGCTCATCTGTCCCTTGGAGAGGGTGCTATAGGCCTTGAAGAACTCAAACGAGGTCTTGCAATAGCAACCGTTACTGCAAGTTTTACTTTGACGAGTTTTGGAACCGATTCCTTGCGTAATTTAACTCAAGAACAATTTGAACGCCGTATGTTGGATTACGCTGCAATGATTGCTTTACCGTAACTTAGTCATCCAATCTTCGTACTTTGGTAGTCTCTTCATGTGCTGATGGCATGAGGTCTGCAAAAGAGATATCATCTAAATTAGAAGGCTGGAGTTCAGCGTCCAATTCATCGACTGTTGCAAGCATTGTTCCAACTCGCCCTTGGATCCGTTCCATCTCAGCCGGGTCAAAGGCTCCACCGTTTTCAGTTGACAAACTTCGGAGGACTTCACCAGTTTGCTGTTCTTGTGCGTTTTGAGCATGCTCTCTCATAGCGGATGATGTACTGCTTGTTCCATAAGGAGAAGGTCTTGAAGGCCCTTTTGCTGATGAGAGAAATTCCCTTGCTATTTTACGAATATGTGCAAAGAGACCTCTTGGTTGTTGGCTTGTAGTTTGGTGAGGATGTTGCCGTTGGCGTGGCCGTAAAGGCGCAGATTCGGGGTCTCTTGCTTTCCTGGGTTGAAGAACGGGCTCATTTCGTCTAAGGCCGATGTATTGTGACTGTTGTTGAGTTGGTTCTGGGATGTATTGAGCGACCTCAATCTCCAGTTCTTCAAATTCGTCCATCAGGTCAGCATCAAGGACAATCCCTTCCTCCTCGGTCACAGGCTCAGTCTCTCGTTGCGGGATGTGTACTTCGGTAGCTCCTACAAAAGACGGTAAGAATTGCTGTGGGGCAGGAGTAGGCTCGTGGTCCGAGTTCAAATTTTGGTGCATGGGTGGGCTGGAGTGAGGCTCGAGTATTGGCAAGTAGACCGGAGCAGGGCGATGGTCTGGGGGGTATGTATTGGCATGAGCCATTGCTTGCTCGGAGTGGTAGGTGGTGAGGAAACTTGGGAGAATGCTTGGCCCAGTGGGTTGAGGTGCATGAGTTGGCATCCATTCAGGTTCTGTATCCTCTTCAGCGACCAAATCTTCTTCCTCAATTTCCTCGCCAAGGGATGCAAGAAACATATTGATTGGAGTTGGTGTGTTGATAACGACCGGTAACTGGGGTGCTGGGATGATGCCCTCTTCATAGATACCTGCAGTTTGGTCAACTGCATTCCATGCGATTCTAGCGTGAGCCAATGAACGCCCTTTGAGTAATTTGTTGACCATGAACGTAAGGTGCGTTAACACATGCTCGTTTCCGTACAGTACATGGGTGTCATTGGCTGCAGTTTGAATGGTAACGGTTGGTTGTCGTGTGAAGAAACGAGCAAAGATCGCCGCAGCACCGAGCAACATAAATGACCATTTGTGAAGAGGTATAACCAACAACCGCCACCCGACATATATGGAAACAAAACCCATCATGAGCAACCAATTTGGAACAAGGTTGGATGAATGGTGCTGAACACTGTCAATCGCCCCAACTCTAACGTTGATGTCAGAACCCCGCCGGCCTTTGATGGCCAGCATTCGCTCATCCAGAGCGATTTTGACCCGTTCCGATGGTTCTGCCAACCTTAGCGAAGCGAACATCTCTGTATCGCCTTCACTCGTTGGTACAGAATTCTGTCCAATTTCGTGCATCCCACTTAGAGGAGCATCGGGGCGCGGTTATCAATCCACCGCAGCATGCGATGAAATCTGTAGCGAATCTTGCACCCAAAATCATTTGCCGAGGCAGTGATTAAGCGTGTTTTTGAATCGTAGCCGAACCCATAATTCTCGGTTTTGAATCCAGTTGCGCAATCAGCACTTGAGGAGGGTTTGTAGTTCGGATAAACAACGGGCTTTCCCATGTGACCTCGAGTTTTGGCCCATCCACCGAGGTGATTCGGCCAACAACGAATTGCAGGTCCACACTTGCATGGATGACATCGCCCACAGCCAGCGCTCTCTTTTGGAAGGGAGATGTGGAAAGATTCACTTCGGAAGTCGCATGTTGTTCAACCGCAAGAGGGACCGTGGTGTTTGTCCTTTTGTCTTCGATCGCAGGGCGAACGATTAGCGTGCTTCCGGTGAGGTGCTCTTCCTTCGCATTTCGCAATGCAAGCCCAACACGGTCACCTGCTGATGCACTGGACACATCATCATCCATGACTTGTAGGGATTTTGCACTGCCTGCCCCATTGGCGGGGAGGAGAAGGAGTTCATCATGGACATGAACGGTTCCGGATTGAACGTATCCAATGGCTACCAATCCGATTCCCTTGACATTGTAGTATTGGTCAACTGGAAGAACAAGAGGTGCTTCTGCGTTTTTGATGAGTTCCGGTTTCCGCTGGTCCATCAAAGCATAGAGGCATTCTCTAAGGTGCGGGCCATCGTTTGCCTCAAAGGTCCATTGTGCTAATCCTGCTTGTTTGAAGAGCATGGCGACTTGGTCCTGATCAATCCATGCGCCATCCGTTGGATTTAACACTGCAACTCCGTTGGTGATTCCCGCACTTGCAAAGGCCACCAAGGCCTCGCCAAGTGCAGCGTTTACTTCTGCAACTTCAAGAATGCCGACTTGAGCTGTCGATAAGGCATTGAGGAACGGCGGGAGGCGCTCAGGGTATTTTGCAGGACGAATAAGGGAAAGGATACGAGCACCTTCTTCGTCCATTTCTTTGTGAACGTAGGTGTGCACGTCTCTTTGGTCGGCTGCTTTTGCGATGCTTTTTGCAAGTTCATCAGAGCCAATCATGGCAATATTGAGCACGACCATGCATCGCCCAACTGTGCCCTCTTCAAGAAGATGGGGGTGAATCAAGAGGAGCGCTTGGCCTTTTGGGCCAGCATATTTTCCCGAATCGCCTTTGCTTTGCCCCATTCGTCCTTCTCTTCATCGGTTTTGGGCTCATATTGAGGGATTGGAATTGGCCGCATCATCGAATCAATGGCGACGAAGAAAAAGTACCCTTCGCAAATAATTTTCTTTTCCCAAGTGGCCTTACTCATCGTGTAGGCGGTGACTTTTGTACAGGCAGTATGGCTGCTTGTAAACACGACTTCTCCTGTAACTTCTAGAAGGTCACCTTGGCGAGCCGGTGCAATGAAGGTAAGCGTATCGATTGAAATTGTGACAAATTCCCTGTGAGCGAATTTAGCACATGCGATACCTCCTGCCTTGTCCATGAGTGAAAGGAGGCGCCCTCCAAAGAGCGTGTCATAGGCATTCGTATCCTGGGGAAATACCTCTTCAATGAGGGTAACCGGTTCGGTAGAATATGGGTCCATAAATCGCCCACTTCGTTCTCCCTCATAACTCATCTTCAACTGGGAGGATAAAAATCGTTCTTTCTTAAGTTACAAAGACAAGAGAGCGACGAGGTTTTAGGTAGAGGAATCATCCGGAGGTGCATAGGTGACACCATGTCAAATGAAACACGCCGTAAAAGCACCCCACTCTTCCTAGTTTTCTTGATGCTTCTTGCTCCCTTTGCCGGAGCAAGCGTCTCAACCTTTGCCGACGGCAATTCAGCGGTAGAGATTGAGATTCGGGACGGGTCAACAATGATCAATCTCAACGATGGCGCAATTGATTTGCCTGTCGGAGAAACCGTGACCGGAGCGACGATGACCATCTCAACCGACATGGTCAAACATGGTGCTCATTCACGGATTGACCTCGACACAATGGATGATGTTTGGAACCCAAATGAAAACAACATGCTCACAGAATTCTCTGACGAAACCATGTTTCAATACGAAGACAGTTCCGGGGATGCGACTCCCCTTTCATTGAAATCCGAGGGATTCTTGACCGATTTTGAGGGTACTACTGCCGGATTCATGGATTTTTCTGCCCCCCCTACCAGCGGACAGGGCTGGGTTCATGGTTCTCCTACATCAACGAACGTCCCATCTAATTGTGCATCCGGCAAGGACTGCTGGGGTACAAATCTCGGAGACGACAACTATACCGATGATAACGGTGAACTTCCGTATGAATTGTACTTGAGGTCTCCAGAACTCTATGTTGACCCCACCCTCAAGAGCAAAACAGCAACATTCGATTCGTGGCATAACCTTGAAGCATACGCAGGTAGCGCACAAAACTCCATTCGTTACGCAGACTGTGCTTACATGCAGATTCGCAGTTCTCCAAATCCCGGCTTCCCTCCCGACGACTCAGGTTTCCAATTTTTGCCTATTGATATCGGCAACAGTACCGGAATTGGTTTCGGACAAGGCTATGCCCAGCGAGCGGATGGTTGGCAACTTGATAACAAAATTAGTACAGGATGTGCGGGCCTCAACACTGGTGGAGGTGCGCCCAAGAATTACGGGCTTGCAGGCAGTTCAACATCTGCTCAGAACCCATCTGGATGGGCAAGCATTGCCGTTGACCTCAACTTTTTCATTGGCGATTATGTCCAAATTCGTTTCGTCCTTGAACACAATGGGATCCAGAACATTGTCCAACTTGATGACAACATGTCGGGATGGCACATTGACAACTTCCGACTTGGAGATGTCCTTCCACAGAATGCCAGCATGACCGTCAGGGGCATGACTCCTTCCGTATTTGGGGGAGACAATCATCCCAATGGCTACGGTTTGCTCAGCATTGAGGCAACCACTTCGATCACTGCCCAACTGTCGGTTGACGTACTTGACTCCAACAATCGAGTCATTGAAGATACCAATGGAGTTCCAATGACTGGACTTCAAGGAGATATTATTGAACTCTGGGATATTGACACTGAAAGATACTACTCAATCAATCTAAGATTCAATTTCGATTCGGGGCCAGACCGCCTCTCCACCGCAGTCATGTACGGATTTAGCATGGGGACAAGAGTAGGGACCGGATTCAATGTCACGGACACAGGGCTGTCTTCTATCTCAAACGGAATATGGTCGTCCATGGGAGGGGGGATGCCGATGATGTATACTCCAGAACTTGTTCAAGAAGGCTTTTCAACAACCTTTGAACGAAGTAAATTCAGTTATCCGATCACTTCAGTTAAACCGTACATACAAGACGACTGTGCTGAAGATCCATCCGTTAGTATCATCCCGATTGGGTTCACTGACCCGGTCAATCTGACAAATGGGGTTAAGACCTCCTTTGAAGCCCCTCTTTTCGGCTTTACATCCATCGTTTCCTACCTCGGCTCCTGTAATGTTGGAGGCATATGGTTTGACTTAGAGTTTGGCCATCATGCTGAACATCTAAGAATTGATGTCGCCAACGATGGAGACGTTGATTACGGATTTACTGAACCGGCGTTTGGAATGTTTGGGCGCCAAACCAATTTCATATTGAACAAGGTTGACGGTGTCAACTATGGTACAGATGATGCATCCATGACATTGAATGTCAACGGTCAAGCAGAAGGTGGCTTCTTCATGTTACCACTGGGCGCCGAAGTGTCATCTGCCGATGTATCGTTTGATGATGTCACCATTCATTCAACATCAGATGCAAACGAAGGATTCGACCTTTCACTCATGGCTGGTTCACAATCGTTTGATCTTGGAGCCATGCCTAACAGCACCATCATCACAACCGAAGCACTCAATCCCCCGCTTCAACTGAAAGAGGCTTTGAACAGTTTGCTCTCCAATCCATCCGTTGCAGGAAGTCACGAAGATAAATTCGGCCGTTACTGGGTTACCTTTAGATTTGCAGTTGATTCACCCAATGCGTCATCTGGAACCTCACTCACGGCTTTAGGATTGGATATTGTTTACAACTATTCAACGACCATCAACACCCTTGATGGATTTGATATTGAGCTAAACCAAGGTGTTGCCCTTTGGACTGGTGGAGGCGCAAATGCGCGCGTTCCAATCGCCGTTCATTCAGATACCGGTGGCGGCGTAAAATTCAGTTCACTTTCCGTTTCTTCAAGCACTGGCTACTCCAATACACTTTCAGTAACAGGGAACCCTGTTGGTCTTTATCCAAACGGGCAAATTTACGAAGTCATAACGACTCACACCGTAGATCCTCTAACGGGAACCGCATTGTCTGAGGCTTGGGTTACATTTGAAACTCCAACCGATTACATCAAGATCTCATGGTCTGACTTCTTGCAATTCGCTGAAGCCAGCGATGAAAACAATCTCATCACCCTTGAGTCAACATCCTCCGCAACCCCGATTACCAACGGCCAACAAATCACTTGGCACTTCCGTGTCAACGCCAACTGGGATGACACAGAAGCCGTGAGGATGTATGCAGGTCTCACGACTGCAAGCAATGTCAACGGCCTTCCGGACGCTTTGTTGTTTGATCCAAGTGTAGGAAATGCTGTAGAAAATGACGCAGGAATCACCGTGTTTGAGTTGCAGAACAGTATCGGTGTTGCGCAATCTTTGACCAATGCTGAATCAGGCCAAGACATCAACCTTGTCGGCCAAGTTCGTCTTGAAAACCTCTCAATTTCGCCAGACCCAGCAGCCTATTTCCTGGTTCTCGAACTGAAGCATGTCAACAATACTGACGGGAACATTACCGTTGAATGGGAAGAGGTAGCCAATCGTTCTGGAACCATTGGTGGCGACTTCAACTGGAATGTAGACCTCGGTTCTGCCGCAGGTAGTGAAACATACCGTTTCGCTTTGCGAGGATACGATGGCGGAGATATTCTCTGCCCTCCAACCGCCTACAATCCGGATGAAACATGTGCTATTCCATTTGATATCTCCATTGATACATATGAACCGAATTTGCTTGACATTGAAGTCTTGAATCCGGGCACTGATGATGATTGGCGCATCTTGCTTGATGACACATGGGTTGTACCCCAAGAGTCGCAAGATATTCGTATGAGCAGCCAGGATTTGCCTAATCCGCCAGCATCACTTGACCTGCATTACTGGGTTCAATACGACCACGATGCAAACGGTGACGGTCTACCCGATGCTTCGGAGTATGTGACCGTCACGCTCCAGAGCGATGGGGAAGCACCTACTGCAAATTACAGTGGCGTGTACAACGATTATGCTAATGTCGGCCAAGACCCTTCCGGAAAGGTATCCCTTTGGATTGAAGGCTACGACCTTGCAGGCAACCCAATTGACGGTGGAGCACCGGGCTTTGAGAACGACAAGGTCACCTATGTGTCCATGTCATCGGAAAGCCCAGTCATTCGTAATTTCTTCATAGAGGATTCACAAGGAAGCCGCTTGCTCAATTCAGCTCAATGGAGTCTTATTGACGGAGGTGTATGGAATCAAACCATGTATGCTGGAAATACATACCATCTCGTTGCAGAAGCAAACGACGACAACGGTTGGAGAGATGTGGACCATTTCAAGATCGTTTTAGATAAATCTACAGGAATGGCAGACTTGACGACATTGTGGTACTTCCCACGTAATGACACTGCATGGACGGACAGCCCCCACATCGAAATCGTGCAAGAAGACGATGACAATGATGGGCCGACCCTTCGTGCCATGGATGGAACCGCTCTCATTGATCCGTTTGAATCCGACTTTATGTTGGACCTTCCAGTTAGGATTAATTGGGGTGTTGTTGGTCTCACTGCAGAAAGCACTCCCGAGTTGTTCATGCAAGATTTGGACAATCCTCTTTACCGTATGCTGCCCTCTCCTGGACGTTACATTCAGAAGTGGTATTACAGCGATGGAATTCAACTTGATGTTCGCAACGACCCTGTCAATGATTTGATGATCACTCCGTACTTTGAAGATATGAATGCCCCCTACACGCAAGATGTCCGTCAAGGTTTCATCTACTCCGGAGACACCGTCAAATTCACAGGTCAATATGCCTATCTTGATGGGCTTAACAACGGGGTCTTAGTGAATCCAGAAACCCAACTTACGATGGAAATCACTCGTTTGGATGCCGAAGAAAATGGTGCGAAAGGGTACATTGAACAAGTTGGGGAAACAACCTATCACAATTTCTCAGGCGGGGTATTTGAAATCAACATTAAAGCACCTGTTTACACCAACGAATACACCTATGAATTCAAACTTGTGAATTTGCCAAGTGGCGCTGAAGATACCACTCTAGGTTTCTGTGATGGCTCAACAGTGTATGGCTGTGGTACCTTTGACATCAAGGTTGACAGAAATGCACCAACGGTGCAAACAAATTCATGGCTGGCTCAAAAGGGAGCTACCAAGGAGATTCTCAGCGATTTCTTGTCAACAGCAACCTACCACTGTGTTGATGTTTCTGTAACGATAGCCGAGAAAGAAGCCATGTTTTACGGCGATTTGATGGTAAATTGGAAATTCTATGACAGCATAGAAAGCGATTTACCATGGGGTGTTTATGTCAATTCCTTTGGCACAACAGAGCCGATGAGTATGCCCCTCGAACTTGATACAATCCCCGGTGGGTATGTAGGGACATCATCATGTCTTGATTTGTGGCCCGTAGATCAGATATCGGACCCTGAACTGAAATTTGACCCCGACGAGAGCCAAATGGGCGGCGTCCAAATTGTCATGTGGGTTTCTGGTGTTGATTCAGCAGGTGTCGGAGTTCAATTAGGAGGCGGCCCTCAAGATGATGGCTCAGTATCCCCAATCGTATCCAGTATTGCTCAGCACAAGTCCCTCTATTCATTCATCAGTGAAAAGCCGAGTTTCGAGATTCTCAATGTTCGTTTGGATGAAAACCCACGTGTTGGAGATTCAATGATGATTGAGGTTGAGGTGCGAAATACTGGTACCATGGCAGGTTCTACTGAACTCATTGTCAATTCGGTCATCAATGGAATGACACCAACTCAAGAAGGAATCGTCGTGGTTACTGAACTTGATGTTGGCGAAAAGCGCTGGTTTGAGTTGAAACTGGAACCCTTCGGTGAGACAACCACTGGAATGTACTACATTATCTCGGAGAATGGAACTACAAATGATCCACTTTACGATGGTAATGATGCAAAATGGGGCGATGCTTTCAATGTTAAAGTCGCCGAAGAAGACAACTCAACAAACTTCCTTCTCATCGTTGTCCTCTTGGTGGTAGTTATTGGCGTCCTAGGTACATTGGTCGTTGTTCTTGCTCGCCGAGGTGGCGGAGAATCAATGCTTGATGATGAATACGAAGACGATGATGATGGTGTAGCAGGTGGAGACAAGGTCCTCGCTGAGATTCCGGCAGATGTTAGCCCGATGATGGCGGAGGCCATGAAGGAATTCCCACAGTGGACACAAGCTGAAATTCAGGGTTACTTTGACCAGGGATGGGATATTGAATCGTTGCATGATTGGCTCAACAATCAGTGAGGCCATCCATGTCATCCCAGCACACCTGGGCCGATGAGGTCTGGACTGACCCCGATGGGGGCACTGTCGTGATTCACGGAACGCTTCCGACCGTGGTTTTTCCCAATGCCATGCGCCCGCGAGGTGTTTGGCACGGCCTTGCAATTCTTGATTCTCCAGATGTGGTTGACCTTTGGATCCAAGAAGAAAAAGACGAAGCCGAATCCTACGGAGTAAACATGGCGCATGGTCTTATTTCGGGTGGTGCTTTTGCAAAATATCTTGAAGGCATTGAGTCGTTAGAGGACATTCAAGGCGGTCGTTTCCCTGACCCCGAACCACGTCGTCTGCAACGAAACGCAGCCCGTCATGAACGCGAAGTTTTCTTTAT
>Ga0066856_10000155_pt1 | contig 23289 bp, 15 predicted proteins | sample ETNtaG_5_FD_65605 | JGI IMG/M metagenome (GOLD analysis project Ga0066856, IMG submission 65605) | Marine microbial and viral communities from oxygen minimum zone, Eastern Pacific Ocean - ETNP201406SV205 | ecosystem: Environmental > Aquatic > Marine > Oceanic | place: Pacific Ocean: Eastern...
GGGCGCGGCAGGATTCGAACCCGCGGTCCCTGGCTTAGGAGGCCAGTGCATTATCCAGGCTATGCTACACGCCCGTATCCCGCAAAGCCTACCCCTCAAGAAGTCTAGCGAAGAAAAACCCCTCTTTCTGCCCCTATCCTCCGATGCCATGAAGCACCATGGGCTCTACGCTTACGCATGGAAGGCCCCCTGTCTCCTCTGCCTACTCCCTATGGAGAGGAGAGTGGCTTCGGGGCGAAGAACGAGCGTGCCCTATCCAGGATGATATCCAGAAGAGATGCAGGAAGGAGGTTTTGGATTTGGCTGTCTTCCATTCGTACTACACCGGAGATTAGGCTGACGCTACCGGCTATGGCGACCGTATCCTGTGCGGTTCTTTTTGTAGGGTGGGAGTATTCTTCGCTTGAGGTCAGTATAGGGCTATTTACGATAATATCTATATTGTATATTCCTACTAACATGGCTTCATTGTTTTCTTCCATGGTCGCTAGAGATAGGCTGGCACTCACCGTCGAAGGTCACAAGTCCAAAGGATCCTATCCCGGCTCGGAGAGAATAATCAGTACACTGAGAGATAGGGGAATCAGAGAGAGACTAAGGCTCGCATCAGCCATCCTTGGTGCCGCTTCCCTGTATGTGGTCCTAAGGCTAAATCCTGGTACCGTCCTCGCACCATCCTTGATGGCCTCGGGGGCCTTCTTTGGAACGGTCTGTATACTAAATTCCCTGAAGTTAGAGGGTAGCATGCCTATGAGGTCGAACGACTTCACACTTCTCTCCCTGCATGCTCCTACTCTTCACGACAGTATACTGAAATCAGTCCTAACCGACTCTTTGAAGGCCCATTTAGATCCAGAGACTAGTGATTTATGGGATGAATGGATGGACTCTCTTGAGTTCAGCGTCAGAACAGGACAGACTCCCAGAACGGCAGTAGAGCACGTTCTACAGTCTCTTCACTGGGAACAAAGAGGAATAATAGATGGGAACAGACTCGTCTCAGAAGTCAAATCGGTCTTCAAGATCGCCGCTACAGACTCTCTTTTTGATAGATCCAACAAGTTCAATGCATCATCACTAAGAAAGCTCCTAGCTCACACACGTGCATGGGAGCCTGGGTTATTCAGACTCATAGATAGACTCCATGACTCTGTTGCAGGGCCACAGGGAGAGGACTTCGAAAACTGGAGACTAGACCTCGATCTTCCTCCTAGATGCTCAGAGGGACAAGGAGAGCTATTTGTTATGCTTCATAATCACACCGACTCAGCCAAAACCGTAGAGCTTGACATAATAGTCGCAAAGGGCGAACCAGCCTATCAGAGCCTCAGGCTAAGCGCACCCGCAACTCCTCACCCAAGCACGAATTCGGATAATCAGACAGATAAGATTAGCAAAGTGGTGAGAATGCTGGAGAGGGCTGTAGTCCTGTGGATTGGGATAGCTTGGCCCGACTCGGAATCCGGCCCCCACCCCGTACAAGTTACCCTCAAGGGAGAGTCGGGAGAGACCCTATCTTCTATGGTGGTCCAGACTTCTTTGACTACGGGGGTCAATCCAGAGAGCGCCGCAGTTCGAATGACCGAGGCTTCCGAAGCAGTCAGGAGAATAGCAATTCCACTAAGCGATAGGCAGAATTAGCTCACAAGTTTGGAGCGTCATGTTCATCATACCTCCCCCATTGGCAAGCTCTGATAGTCATGGAGTCGTGGGACGTCTTAGTACTTGGAGAGGGCCCTGCAGCCCTCAGGGCTGCCATAGCCGCCTCAGACGCTGGAGCAAGGCCTCTGCTGGTCAGCGGTTCTTCTGTCGGGGCCGCTTCCGGATACCCGCCCATCTCAGGATTCTCTGCTTCATTGAATGAAACATCCCCGTCTTCACACATACAGGACACCATTACAGCAGGTGGTGATGACACGGACAAGATAGCCGCCAGCCGTATTTGCTCGTCTGCAGTAGAAGCCCTGTCCGAGCTAGAGAGATGGGGACTAGTTCTGAGGAGATCCCAAGACGGACTCCCTCATCTAGCAGATATTTCCGGTCATACGTTCCCAAGAGTGGCCGGGTGTGGAGACAGTACTGTGAGAGAGATAACCAGAACTCTCGAAGAGCAGACAATGAAGAGGGCAATCAACAGAAAGTCCGACCTACTGCCTGTGGCGCTCGTTATGGATAACAACCAAGCCCGTGGCATTATTGCTTTGGATATAGAATCTGGAGATTTAATGCCAATTCAAGCAAAGGCCATCATCATAGCATCTCAGGGATACCAGGGGATATGGAGCACCCCTTCTCATGGCACAGGGAACGGGCTTGCCATATCTAATGCAGCAGGGATTCGCCTCAAAGGAATGGCAACGATCCCAATGCATGCCCTGACTATATCGGGCATGGGAATGGTACTGCCAATGGACATTCTTGGATCGGGTGGCAGAATCAGGAAAGAGTCTGGCGAGGATGCGAGCCCAGTCGAGGTCATTGGAGGGGAGCCATGTGTTCTAGATATGCGCTCTATGGAGGAATCAGCTGATGGGTGGTTTGAGAACACGTCGTCAAAGGTACTTGATAGAACAGGACTAGACATTAGGACCGAAGTCCTCCCACTCTCGCCCAGAGTAGTATCCACTACGGGAGGAATACCAGTAGATGATCATTGTAGGGCGGTTTTCGACTCAGGGAAGATGTGGTACACCGGACTCTTTGCCGCTGGCCGATCAGCATATACTGGAATGCACGGGCGCTCTCCGCTACCGGGCAATCTAATCATGGAAGAGGTGGTCACGGGCGCAGTGGCTGGAAAGCACGCAGGAGAGTGGTGTAAAAACTCTCAATTTGGTGGTTCTAGGATGATTGAAAAAACTCTCTCCGAATCTCAGGAGAAGATCGATCAGATGTTCTCTTCCGAAGGTAATCCTGTAGGTCACACAGCCAAGGCACTCTCCTCTGCAATGAGGATAGTGGACGGTAGCGGCGACCAATCCTCCATGGCAGTAGCACAAGCCAGTATCAATGAGATCTCTAGCATTGGGATTAGGGTAACGGACCCCTCAAGGCGCATGAACACAGAGCTAGCAATGGCTCTTCATGTGGAGGGGCTGATGTCCCTAGCCTCATTGATATCCTCCAATGAGGAAGAAGAATGAGTGGCGAAATATCTGTTTTCACCAGAATAATAGAGGGGGAAATTCCCTGCTTCAAGGTGTTTGAGAACGAACACGTATTCTCTTTCCTAGATATCAATCCCGCGACTACGGGACACGTCCTAGTAATACCCAAGGAACCCGCTCCGTACCTGCATGAGCTATCTCCTGAGTCTTCCTCCGAGTTAGGAAAGGCTTTGCCAAGAATATGTAAGTCCGTAATCGAAGTGACCGGAGTATCTAGCTATAACATAATACAAAACAACGGCTCAGAGGCAGGGCAGACCGTTTTCCACGTTCATTTTCACATAATACCCAGATATCCAGAAACAACACATAGCTTCACTTGGAAACCAACCGAAATGAACAAAGAGGAAGCTTTAGAGCTGGCCAAAAGGATATCTGATAACATAGAATAGAATCGGTGCTTTCTCAACTGAAGCCCTGTCTGAGCATACCGTGAGTGACGCTCCAGAGGCACCGGATATCGACCCAGTACTGTCTAGTGGTGCACTCAAAATAAATCCAAAGAAACTCAAAAAAGTACCATGGGACCACACAGGAGAGCACCCAGGGAGCAAACTAGCATGGTCTGTGATAAAGTCCCTAGCCAAACTTTCGAAGCACTATCTTTTCAGAACCGTAGAAGAGCAAACGCCTACCGAATGTGAAGGAGGGAGAATTTACGCTTCAATACACATCAATGGGCTAGTGGACCCTCTTTCCATTATACTCTCTCAAGACAAGAGGCCGATAACCATGGGAAGGCATGATTTAGCAACGATGCCATTCATAGGCTGGCTAACCAGAAGGATGGGCAATCAACCAGTCATCAGAAGAGCCGAACAGAAATCAGGCGTCTCAGATCAAGATTTCGCCAGATCAATCAATCATCGAACCCTTCTCACGATGTCCCATTGTATCTCTGGTGGGCACGGAGCAGTAGTGATGCCAGAGGGCAAGTCCCACCAAGACTCAAGGTTGCACAAACTCAGAACCGGGGCCATGAGATTTGCTATTAACGCATCAACAATAGCATCGTCAAAGGGTTCCCCAAGTCCCGTAATTCAACCAGTCGGCCTTCATTTCAGACGCCATTACTGGTTTAGAACGGATTTGTTCGTGGAATATCCAGAACCCATCCAGATTCCCACGGTCAAGTCTCCAGTTCATTCCCGAAGCCTCAATGATGGAACTTGGATCGAACCACCAGAGGACATGGTAATCAACCTCAGGGATGAGTTGCAAGACAGGTTATCTGAAGTCACGCCCGAAGCTCCAAACTGGGAGACGTATAGGGCATGGCAACTGCTAGCACATATCAGATCACGACAACACAAAGCCCCACTCGAGTCTTTCTCACAAGAAGTAATAGCGACTAGGGAAATACGTGAAATTATGACTCAAAACGAGGACCAAGATCTCATTAACGATGCAAGGAAGGCATCCTCAATACTCCATTCAAGAGATCTAGATGCGAGATCGATATCAGAAGACAACTCATTGAATACAAAGCCAGAATTATTGAGAGGATTGTTAGGGCTGATGCTGATGCTGGGGGCCTCCCCAATCTCAATCCCCTCTTCTGGAATCCAAACAATAATGGCTTGGTACTTGGGTAACAACTCTGACGAAGGAATAGACGCAAGGACAACACACCATATGTTTGCCGTTTTCTTCTCCCCCCTAACTTTCTGGCCGGTCTTTGCTTCGGCATCCTCATACTACTTCCTTCAAGAGACAATGATAGAAATAACGCTACCTACGATCATAATCGGGGCTTTGATAATGATGGTAGCTATCCAATTTTCAAATATGATTATGCTAACTGGATATGACCTTTGGACGGACTACAACTCTTCCCGAAGAAGAACTAACCTAGCAAAAACAGATGAGGGTCATGAATTCAATGAACTTATTCAGAACATCGCTTCCAAACTAGTGGCTCTCAAATAGGACATGCTCTTCCCTTGTACGTGAACAAGGTAGAGGCCGCCGAGGCTGTGAGGAAATGGCTGCTTAGTGAGAAGCTGGAAGCCAGAGATGTTGAAGATCAGCAGGCCCATCTTCACATGCATGTGAAGTACCCTCCAAGCAAGAGAGGGCACCTCTTTAATGTGGTAATTCCGAAGAATAGAGACCTTGTATTGGTATATTCTGTTACCAGAGTTGACGAGGGGCAACAAGAGAAGATGAAGGAATTCTCCGCAGAGACTCCAAATGAGTGGAAGAAATGGCTTCATGAAACTAGACTAGACCTAACCCGAGCCGACTTAGATTGGGTTCTCCATGTCGGCAACAAGGTACAGGATACCCCCGGGCCATTACAGGCATTCAATCTTTCAAGGCCAACATGGCTAGATGGCCTTACTCAGAATGACTTCATGCATACGATGAGGAGAGTTTGGTTGACCAAACTCTCACTCATACATAGAATCAAGTTTCTATTCGGCGCTGGATCAGGAAAACCAGGGCCTGTTGATGATTGGAATAAGAAGGGTCAGAAATCCACTAGGAAGGCCCCTTCGCCCCCCAATCATCCACGCGAAGTAGATACCGACGAAACAGGTGGTTTTGGTAGGGATTTCGACCCCGCAGACTGGGCTTGACTGTGGTATTTTCTCAATATAGGAACTGACCGCAATCCGAGCAGGTTAAGTATGAATTATCTCTCAAAGAGCTGTAGCTAATCACTGGGTGGTCACAAATGGATAGATCGAAGAAGAGAAGTAGCGTTGCAATGGTTCTGTTGATGGTAGTAAGTTTGTTTGCTGGTATTGGTATTCCAAACGCCACCGCTAGTGAGATTGTAATGACGGACGCAATAGAGGTCACTCCCGACAGCGGCTTCAGCGACAGAATGGTTTCTCTTGACGCCGACTCTCAAGGCAACACCCATTTTGTTTGGAGTAGAAACACACAGCACCTCTACTACAAGATGCTGGACGCTAGGGGCGAAGTTATCATCGACGATACGAAAATATCCAATGCCGGGGCACACAGAGCCTGGCATCCTGATATCAGAGTCGACCATGAGGATATGATACATGTAACGTGGACAGATAAAGCAGGTCAATGGACAATTATGTACACTCTTCTAGATCCCTCACTAGACGATCAGAACGGCGATGAGACAACAGACTCCGCCATAACAGTAGTCAACGATTTTGAAGTATCTTCACACCCTCAGAATAGGGATTGGCCAGCGATTGATATAGACTCTGACAATGATCCACATATAGTGTGGCAGGACTCATACGAACCACTTGATAAATTCTACCAGCAGCCACAGATCTACTATGCTATGCTTGACGTAGATGTCGTATCCAGAACGGTTGAATTTGCAGTCGGCGAGACTCTACTGACTCCAATCATAGGGCATAAGGGCCATCCGGATATCGCGATTGACTTGGATGACTTTGTACAGGTAGTTTGGGATGATACTAGAGGAGGTAAGGTGGAGATGGTAATTCCAATCGATACCTCCGGGTCCATGTTAGCAGAGTGGGCAGACATGTGTGTTGTTTTCTATGGGGGAAACTTCGTCAGTGGCTCTTATTTCCAAGGTCTCAAGCCTCTATTGATTAGGGCCAACATGACAGTTTACGAGACACTATATGGAATTGGAGGACATACCAGTGTCTCAGCGGCAACATCTGGTAATTGTGCCACAGCATTTGCAACTGGCGGAAGTGGCTCTCAAGGACCAAGAAATACCGCTCTAGGACTTGTTCCGGGAGATGATAGTGGAGGAATTAGAAAGCTCAACGGGGTGATTATGAATGGCGGCGCCCTAACCATAAACTACGACGGAGGAGGAGTAGGTTCAGAGTCATGGGGCCCGTCAAGCACGTGGGCATGCCTATCGTGGAAAGACGCCCAAGGAAATGTTCCCGGCAATCCTCCTACGCAGCTTGATCACAAGTGGAATCCAAATGCTACGAAAATCATAATTCCAGTCTCAGACGAGCCACCATATGACGGTACAAGCTGGGACTCTCAAGACACCAATACAATTCTAGAGGCGCATGATGCGTGCGTAAATGCAGGGGTAATTCCAACTCCTCTATGGGCTCAGAGCAACGAAGACGTTGGGTCTTCGATGAAAGATTTAGCCCAATGCCCCAATGGAATTGTAAGCTCATCTTCATCTAGAAACTGCCCAGGCACATCCGTAAGGCTCACAGATGCTGGTGGACAGATGTACAGCTTTCCAACAGGAGCTTCAAGCGCCGCAGAACTACAGCTCATGGTAGAGGCCTTAGTCTACCTTGCTACCAACAACTCAAGAGAGATTTTCATGACCGTTCTGGATCCAAAGTCCCTGCTAGACAGCCCACATCCCGGCTGGCAGAAGGGATATCCTGGAACCGTTGTAGATACTCAAGCAGATACCTACACAGAAGATCTAGGACCGTCCTTGGACTCACTTGGATACGGCCACTTGGTAGTTGTAAACGACACTAGAATCACATTAAACGATGCTTTCAGTCTTCATCCTGCAATTGCAGTAGATACTTCCGGAAATACGCATGTCGCATGGATGGATGGCAGAGCATATGGCTTTGAAATCGATGTAAATTATGAGGTATACTACGCTAGATTGAGACTTCAGGGAGTAGGAGAGTGGGATGGAGTAGAGGAAGGACTCCCATCTTTCGGTATCAAGCAAATCACCGATTCTGCAATATCTACAGTTGAAGGTCTGGACGGTGTCGACTCAAATCGACCATACGGGGCCAACTCACACATGCCCGCTATTCTTACCGATGACTTCGACAACGTCCACCTGTCCTGGCTAGATAATAGCAATCAGAGTCAAATGGAGGCCGTTATGTATGCAAGACTCAACCACACTCACAATTCACATCCTGATGGCTTCCCTTTGAACTCCTTAGCAACATCCGTTCTTGATGAGTGGGAGGTAATTCCAGTGACATCTTGGTCCTCCAACAAGCTCGGACCAAACTCTCCCGCATCGCCAGATCTAGGACAGGCGCCAGCATTTGCCAACGATCTAGGTAGTGGAGCTCACATTGCTTGGTCTGACGATCACAAGTGCTCTGACGAAAACAACGGCGGGAAATTTACCATTTGTTATGTTCACATCCTTACTGGGCTAGTTGATATATCTCTAGGCGAGACAGAGACATATTACCACACCATACAACCCAGTGGACAAACCACTTTCAATATGACAATATCAAATCCAACCCCGGGCCCACCAGACTTAGTTTCCGACACTTTCTACGTGTCGATGGAAGGCGTCCCAAATAATTGGAGCTCAACCCTATTCTTTGCAACTAACCACACTCCAATATTCCCATCCACTCCAATATTCTTGGAAGGAGGAGAGGCTGAGCCCATCTATATGAGGATTCGCTCACCGACAATTTACCAAGCGGACGAGGACGAGCTTGCAACCATTGTTCTCTCAGCATTATCTGAGAAGGACCCTGCCATAAGGGATGAGCAAATCACACTCGTTCTGATGGACGTGGTCCATGGAATTCAACTGGATACCAGTCACTATCAGGCCGATGTTGAACAAGGCCAAAACGCCGTTTTCTCAATATCGATAACCAACACTGGGAATGTGTACGATACCTTCGCGTTCTACGATCCGACGACACTCGAGGGGCAGACCGAATGGGCACTCCCGTTCGGATGGGGAATTTCATTCCCTACGACGCTATCTCTCGATCCCAGTCAATCAGTTACTAGGAATCTTCAGGTAAGCGTCCCTACTTCTCAAGAGCCGGGAACCTTCGTGATTTATCTCAAGGGGTGGTCTACCGGAGAGCCCGTTCTATCCGTAGATCGAGGAACCTTTGATATTCTGGAGCTATGGGTAAACGTATCTGTCAGGACAACAGGAAATATCGTCTTCCAACTCGGAGAAACAACCCAACACGTTCTTCCCGGAGAATGCTCATCCTTCGATGTAGATGTCACCAAGCATTTCACCCCTGGTCACCTAATATTCAGTACCCCCGGTGGACCGGATGAAAGACCGGACGACATTTCCGAGAATACATGGAGATACGATAACTGGGTCGTAGATCTCGACTTCAGTGACGCTCCGGGAGGTAATGGAATTCCAGATAATGCCCCTAGATATTGGTCTCAGATAGGGGTTCCCCAGACTGTCACGGCTCTAATGTGTGCTCCCTACAACGCTACCGCTGGTCTTGGCACATCTGTATCATTCCGTGCATACCTCGAAGGGGCTCCTCAGGTAAGTGACAATGTTGTACTATTGACAAACGTGATTCAAGTCTACGACCTCGAAGCCTCTGTTCCTGATACGATACTCTCCCTACATCCAGGACAGGAATACGAGATGCCTACTACCATAGACAACATCGGTAACGGCCCCGACAGATATGATATGGCTATCCGATCAATCACAGATTCGGATGGATATACCCATGTATGGGATATAGACATCCCCAGGGTTCTATTCGACGAATTAGATAGGGACGAATCACAAGAGGTCCCAATCACGGTTAGTGTGCCCGAGAAGACTCTTGCAGGACAGTATACAATTGTTCTAGAGGTAATGAGCGAAGAGGAATATGAAGGTACCAAACTCAGAGATTTGATTACACTCCAAGTGGAAATAATAGAATTCCATGATATGAGAATAGTGCTTGACCCGGCGGTTGAAAGCAAAATAAAGACCACCGCTCCGGGAAGAACGGTTAGGTTCGTCATGAACGTCACCAACTTCGGCAACGTTCCCGACGTTCCCACCTTGCATAATCACACAATCGATGCCGCAGGAGAGTGGGATATTCAGCCAGGAATGAACCAACTCGATAAGTGGCAAATCAGATTTGCACTACTGGAAGGATTTGATACAGAGTTCCCAATAGAGAAGAACTGTATCGAGCTTACGATGACTGATCCGATACCAGTGGATGGATGCTATGTCTCAGCTACTACCAACTCACTTACTCTGCCGGAGATGGAAGCCTATACAACACTCAACATCGTTGCGATTGTGGACATCCATCCTGAAGCTACGCTGGCAGATAGGGAGATTGGAATCAAGGTAATGTCAGATTTTGGTTCTAGCGAGGCCGATGGAGATCATGATGAAACACCCACTTGGGAAGACTCCTGCACCTTGGATTTGAATGGTGATGGCTTACCTGACAACTACTCCCCTAATTGTGATACGAACGAGCAGATTGTGGAATTAAGGCTCAGGGCTCCAGACTTAGAGATATACACGGTCACGGTCGACGAAACAAGGGGCTCTGTTGGAGATATGCTGTCAGTCAATGTCCAAGTCCGGAACATTGGAAACGCGCACGCTACAGATGTCAATATTGTCCTCTGCGCCGGTCAGAGCGAATCTGATATCAAGAAGAACGGTTGTAAGGAGGAGAATATTGCATACAGGCAGACCATCGAAGCAATAATGCCCTCAGAAGATCCAGACCCTCCAATCATCACTCTGCTGTATATGGTAGAGGCAGGTAGTCATGACATAGTGGTAGTATTGGATCCCGACAATCTTGTAGTGGAGACCGATGAGGACAACAACGTACAAGCAGTCTCCGAAAAGATGGGCTCTGATCTTGGGATTCTAGACGTCGGTGTGGAGGCTATAGTGCAATATTCAGTTCCTGCAATTATACTCGGAGCTACGTTCGCCCTATTCGGTGTGGTGGGAGTTGTAATGTATGGCAGACGGATGGAGGCCCTCCAGAGATTCCAGGAGAAGAGCAGTCTGCTAGCCAACCTTTCGGATGACGATATGACATTCTGATTACTTGACCATCCACCAAGGAAGGGGGGTGTTATCCCCTGCGGCCAGGAATTTTCCTTGATTCACAGCAAGGTCCCTGAGAAGACGTTCTCGTAGAGTAGACATCATCTCCTCAGCATCATTCGAACGCATTCTCATACTCTGGGCGAAGACATCCAAGTCCAGAGGCCTCCTAGGTTGTGTCATCAGGGCATGTGCCAACTGGCGTTCCTCATAGCTAGCCATTCCCTCGCTTAGACTTGGGGATACCTTGCTCATGACATGTTGATGCAGAGCAATCACCGCATCACGTCTTTCATCGATCCTCTCTAGGCATTCATCTAGTTCTGAAAGTACTTGCATCCCTTCGATCAGAGGAATACTCCTCCTGGTTCCAAGCTGTGAGACCAAACCATCAAGCTCCTCGGGAAGACTTGTTGAAAGCCTTAGAGGACCCCCCCTAGGCATTGTTCTATGTTCTGCTCTGAAGAGATCGGGGCCAAGATCCAATCTCAATGAGAATGACTGATTCACCGTGTAGACTTTCCTTGGGGGCCCTCCCTTCTCAGAGGGAATTTTTTGGGAATCAACAAACCCTCCCTTCTCAAGAACCTTGAGATGCTTCATCACAGCTTGCTGGCTGACATCTAGCATTTCTGACAGTTGAAGTGGGTAATGAGGCTCCTTTACCAGGAATTTCAGAATCTCTCGTCTGGTGGCATTCTCCAATATACTCATGGCACGCTCAAAATCGACCATTTCTAACCAACCTGTAGTTGTCTAATCAGCCCTCTTCTAAAAACCCAACTTGAGCACACTATAATATTATGACAATAGACGTGTAGTTATGGGAGTGGCCGGGACCGTCTTCAAGACAGCATCATTCATTGTTGGAGTACTCCTATTGTTAGCATCAATCGCCGTGAATTTTGTTGCGGAAGAAGTCAACAACGGGATTTCCGAGAACTGCGAGGATACTTCAGGAACCATCGCAGAGATGATAGGGGCCGATGAGGAACAATGTCAGGATGCAAGAGACCTAAGAGACAAACTAAGAGGGGCCACGACCCCACTAATGATCACAGGAATTGTATTTACTATTCTGCCGCTATCATCATCACTAATGGGCAGAAGAAAAACCGACTGACAAATCGCTTTTGAAGATAAAAAATCCTAGCCATTATCCCAGTTTTCCCAATTGCCCTGATTATCTCGTCTCTCAACTTCTGGAACTACTTCGGAATCAGAATGCACGTCCTCATCAGTGAATGGACCGGGAACCAAGTCGACCTCCATGCCATCCCCCTCATTCTGATTATAAGCTCTGAATAGCTCAGCAGTAGTCATTAGAGGGACCTCTATTTTTACCTCAACAGAGGCATCTCCCCTCCTCCATCCTATGAAGGCTAGAATTAGTCCGACCATTCCGAAAGTTCCCCCCAAACAACACCCTGAAACCATTATCATTATTGAAATGGGATTTTCTTCCATTATCATCGTTTGAGACTTGATGTCATCTACTAGCCATAGATCTCCCTCTTCAGCATCATTGTGCAGTACGTATGTGCCACTCTCCCCAGGGGTAAACACCCTAACCGTCCTAAATTTTGGAGCATCAGCCTCAATCTGCCTATCTACATGTAGGAAACCAGGTTCCATCCATTCACAGTCATCCGAACCCAGCATCAGACGTACATCCGGCATTGGGGATCCATCCTCAACTATTCTCATAACAAGATACTCCCTCTGCCCTACAAGCGAAGTAGATGAGAGATTAACACTAACGCTCTCACCCGGGCCGACCACGGCTTCGTTAAATTGAGAAGGATCGAGATACTTTTCACTCTCCTTTGCCGCCGAGCTCCAAGCTACCGTAGCCATCAGAAGAAGAAAGAAAGAAAGAACCGAGATGGTCTTGGCCCATCCTCTCACATCCCGGCCCATGAAGTAGCCAAGGGCTATACGCTTTCAGTATTAGTCATCAGTATCCAAGCCCGATACCATCTAGTTTCTCTGGCAGATAGGTATCAGTCACGAAATCAAGTCCATACTTGGCTAATGACTGCTGCTCGGCCTTCTTGCCCATTTCCTGCATGAGTTTAATCTGCTCCTGCCACCAACCGGTATTGAATCTAGGATCACTTAGTTCAGCTTCCAAGGCATTAATGTCCTGCTTCGATAAATCGTCACTTGGAAGATCATATGCCAAGATGTCATCTGCAGTTATCCCAAGATATGTTGCTTCCTTGGTTGCCAGATATTCGGAAATATGTGCAGTCTTGATTGCCCCATAGGCTATGCTGGCGAATATTCTGAAGGACCATGGATCACAGTCAGTGAATACCACTATTGGCTTCTTCCACTCATCACTAATTCTTCTCATTATTCTCCTTGTAGATCGCGCAGGTTGCCCCTTTAGGTGAATAAGTGCACATCTTGCCTCCTCATCGAAACCGTTCTCGATCAGCCTGTCGAACATCCCCCCAGTTTCAATTGCCATGACGAAGTCAATGTCTTCATCAACTAGCTTCAGCTTCTCCTCCTCAACATTGTAAGGCACTCCATATCCAGAATCTCCAACATCATCTCTGCAGTTTATTGTCATCCACTCGCCTCGGCGATTCCTCTCTTCAACCGTGATATTCCCAATAATCCTCGCACCATCTTCCTCAGGTCTTAGTTTGAAGTCCTCTCTCAGACACTTTGTGACTATCTCAAGATCCTCTGCTAGATTGTTACTCTCGTTCTGCGAGCCAAACTTACCATTCCCCCATCCTTCAGAAATGTAGTACATCTCCCTGAGGGTGGACGACTTCCCTGAATCAATCATTTCCTCTATGAATTCAGTAATGTGAAGGGTCCTCAATAGTTGTCTCGCAGAGCCCAGTTTAGTCGCATCTCTTACAGTCTTGCTTTTTCCATACTTGAAAACACCAAGCCTGTCATCAAATGAGATATTGGTTTTCGATCTTACGGGAAGGGTCATCCTCGGGGGTTCTCCCCTTTGCATCCTATTATGCATTTCAGCCGCTACCTGATGTAACGATTCTACTACCTGTTGCCTGCTCTTTCTAGTCGAATCACTCATTCCTCATCACCATCCATTCCGAACCAGTCCGTATCAGCAGAGGGAACGAAATCTAAATCCTCTGCCTCTCCTTGCCCATCAGTATCGACTTCTGGAATACTCTGATTCGATATCGTACTATTGCTCAAAGAAGATGGGTCCTTGGTCCTGACCTCCTCAACCGCAGCTTCCAAGGCTTCAGCCTTACGCTGCTCCTCCAATAGGGCCTCATCCATCTTAGTGGCGCCGATAATCTCTCCATTCCCTCTGAAGAAGATGTCCGCCTCATTCCAATCTCCCTTTGTTAAACCCGATATGCCGAACTCCAGAACAGTGGAAGTTCCCGGGTCCAAGGTGTCTAACCTCCAAGCCCATAGCCCCCGAGCCTCCTTCCTACCTCCTTTTGGATTGTACTCCATTGAGGTTTCAGCACTCTCGGGCCATTTAGCTAATATTGTGTACGCTCTGGCTCTCGCGGTGTAGTTGTGTATGGTTATCGAACACATGGAAAGACGTCTTTCTTTATCCCAGGAGAGAACCTCTTCAAGGAAAACAGCATTCATAATCTGAGTGATTACGGGTGCCAAGTCTGGCTCCTCTCTACCAAGTAATTCTGATGACTTCTTGGAAATCTCGGGAAGAATAATGTTGACGAGCTCAAACTTCTCCTTGGCTTTCTTTCGTTGAGAACTCTTCTTCAGATGATTTTTGAGGCCCCTGCCCACGTCCAGCATCGCCTTTCGAATTTCGTCAAAGACCTCCTCATTGAATGACACTGCTTCCTTTGCCTCGCTGGTGAATTGAACATTAGTTGAAGCTAGGTGGATCAGGACTGCGGCCGGCCCCTTTGGAATTCCACTCCCGCCCGGTTGTTCCAAACCGTAACTTTTCCAATTTACTGCTTCAAGGGCCTTAGTGAGTAGACACCCGCCTTGTTGATACATCAGTGGAACTCTGTTTGCGAATCTCAGAATTTCTATCGGCCCCTCAGAAGTGAGGTCTCCCCCGAAAACCAAACCGACTTCAATTTGGAAAGGGTTACCTTGGCTCACAGAGGGATTCCTTGTTACTGTAGAAGCGAACCTGGAATCAATCGCCTTTGAGAGCCCTTTCTTAATGAGTAAGTCTTCGATCGGAGAAAGGCAATCCATGGGGGGCTTCAATAGCTTCACTGTCTGAAAAGCAGTAATCATCATCTTGGCTTCCTCTGCTTTAATCCTCTTTGGGGTTCTGCCCTCCTCTACTTCGGCCATTGCCAATATTTCCTTAGCTGCCCGAGGGCTGACTCCTGAGAAATTGTGCTTCAGGAAGGAAGTCATCCTTCTGTCATTGGCCTCCCTGAGCATCCTTTGTAATGTACCAAGCTGTATTCCATGGGGGTGAGGCTTGATCTCCTCGACCACCCTAGGTAGCTTGTTACTGGTCCTAACCCAGTTGCCCTCTTCGACTACCAAGCCCTCTTTGTCAAAAACTACCAGAGATATCGAAGCATGAGGATTAACAATGGATGTCATCCTGAGATATTGAAAGACTGATTTCCTGCCTCTCTGATACTTCGCTTTCATATGTGTCTTTATCCTTAGGCCATGAGATACCTCATTTCCAGTTTTATCATCTACCCATATGTCTCTTCTCTCTCCAGATTTGATGGCCTTGTTCTTCTTCGTATCCACGCCCAAATCGACATATACGGCTGAAGAATCACTTTTTATCTTCGAGACTACATGAGTTTTTGAGCCCGTGGTTAGTTGGCTATACATGACGACTCCAGTGATCCCTATGCCTTGTTGTCCCCTAGTCTGCCTTATTGCATGAAATCTGGAACCGAGGAGGAATTTACCAAACACATTCTCTATGGCGTCTCTCGGTATTCCCGGACCATTATCCTGTGTTATTAGCTCTAACTCATCTCCTTTAGTCCGTCTTATCTCTACTCTGATATCAGGCAGAATACGAGCCTCTTCACAAGCATCAAGGGAATTGTCAACTGCCTCCTTGACTGCTGTAATGACAGCTCGTGGCAGTGTATCGAAACCAAGGAAATGCTTGTTCTTTTCAAAGAACTCACTTACTGATATCTGCTTTTGCTTGCTTGAAATTTCCTCTGCCTCGTTCATGCGAATCCCCCCATCAGGTCCTCCCAATTCCCTAATGGAACGGGGCCTGCTTATGGTTGCATCAACCCGCACACTGATACCTATTGAATGATACTGATTACATACTCACAAAATCGACTTTTCCAAACACGGAGGTTTTTTCCAAATAATCGCCCATCTAACTACAGTCCAGGCACCGACAGCGCCATATCCATTATTTCATCTCCTAACAGACTCGCCAATTCCATAACGATGATACTGATGAGCAAGGAGATAATCAGGAGAGGAACAATCACGAAGTATACATAAAGGGCGAACCACTTTTTCTTGTGGTTTATCTTGTGGAATTCTATGATTGGGCCGATGGGCCAAGCTCGAAGAGCTCGACGTAACAGGCCAATCTCATCCTGATATTCACTAACTAAACGTTCAGCAATATCCTCGGCAATATCCTCAGTAATTTCGTCCTTGGTAGGCAGGGTGTTCAGAGCCTCAACCGCCTCTTCCAAGGCCGGCATTCCAACAGAAGTCCCATCCGTCCTCCAGTCTGGATTGAACAACTGGTAGAGTTTGACTAAGTACATCCTTAGGAATAACATGACAACCAAGGCTGGAGTAAACACAAACGCTCCTAAAGTAATAAATATCAGAATCAATGGTATGATCCATGCTAGCTCGATAATGGTCGGCGCCCTTTCTGTCTGTATCCTCTGGTTCTCCGGGTCTGCTGCTTGGAAAAACAACCAGATTACAAAGAGTACGACAAAGAGTACGACTAACCCTGGTAACAGAAATAACTGAAGAGAGCCTAAGATGAAACCTAACAGATCAACGGGCTCCCCCTCAACGTATAAAGAGACCATTTTCATACCCCTCCAATAATCTCTATCAACTGATAACCTCATCGAGAGAAAATGTCTGGCTCCCATGCCGTGATTTTACCTGTGAAGGCACTAGTCATCACCGTCAATGGACTAGCCAAGTACAACTTGCCCGGACCAGACCTCCCTTGGAAATTCCTATTTATTGCCGAAACTGTAACTTGCTCCGAATCTTCACTGACACCCGGGCCGGCCCCAATACACGCTCCACATCCAGGATCAATCAGATGAACCCCGGCCTCCTCGAAAATCTTCGTCCACCCCTCACGTGCTGAGAGCTCCTTGACCGATTTAGAACCGAATTGAATGTAGCAGTCCACGCCTTCAGCAACCTTCAGACCCGCCTCCAGGGCAGCTTTGCAGACCATGGCGTAGAATGAGAAATCATCATCCTTCCCCGCAGTACAAGATCCAGCATACGCGATGTCTATTTTGACATCTCCGAGCTCATCGATATATGCACCGTTGGTCGGATCCGAGGGGACCCCCTGGTCCGGATTTCCAGGATGAGCAACCATTGGGCGGATTTCTAGAAGATTTATTTCGTGAACTCCACCATCATAGTGGGCTTCTTCATCAGGCAGAACAAATGAACTCCTAATCTGCTCCTCAGTTAGATCGCTTCGTCTATCCAATAGCCACGCAACGGTTCTATCATCGGCCTCGCAAATTCCAGTCTTTGCACTGCATTCCGTGGCCATGTTGCAAAGTGTAGCTCTCTCATCCATCGAGAGGCTAGCTAATCCTGGCCCTCCGAATTCCATGCTCCGGTCCAATGTCTCTGAGTTTGCAGCGTATTTCCAAAGGATGTGCAGGATGATGTCCTTGGCCGTACACCCTGGATGTAGTTCACCGATCAATTTGAATCTGATGCTCTCTGGAACGCTGACAAATGAAAATTGGTTATGCACCAGATTTGCATACTCTGTGGAACCCACTCCATAGGAAAGCGCGTTTGAAGCCCCTCCCATGCATGTGTGTGAATCTGTAGCTTGGATGAAATCTCCAACATCTATGAACTCCTCCCTCGCAACCTGATGGCATATACCAGGGCTTATCCCGCCAACAGCCGAATAGTCCCTGACTCCTGTGTGTTTCTGGAAACCAACCTGCATATCTCTTAGAGTTTGTATCTTGGACTCGAATCTACTAAACCTCGAAACTCCTGTTGCATAGAGAAGATGATCCTCAAAAACCGCGAATTTACTCGGATTGGGTAGTGAGTACTCATCACCATACTCTTCGGATAGGAAAGTATGAACCTGCGCGGTAGTGAACTCATGGGAATACCCGCCATCTACCTGTGCTAGAACAGCGTCCCCAGGCTTTACGAAACTAGCCCTATCATTCGCCCCCAGCAACTTAGAGGAAATCATCTTCTCTACCATATTCATAGGTCTTGGACTGCAGTCATTGTCAGGAAGAACCACTTCACCAGATTTCAGCCTCTTCGCAAAGGGAAGTATTCCACCGCTCTCCAATATCAGTTTACTAATGGGGTCATACCCCTCTGTGAATTCTGAAAGGGAGATACTTTCCCCCTCCTGCAATCTCTCAAGCATTGAATGGTCTCCCATCAATTGTCCAAGGTTCAGATTATTCCTCTCGTGAATGGGTGCGAACGACTCGGCGATAACAATTCTGATCCCGGACCACCTCTCACACTGTGGTGCGGTCTCCCTGCTGGATCCAGTGCCCTTCCTATGGCCCGATACTATTACCTCGAAACCCCCCTCTTTCAATGCCCTGGGTTCGAATACCCTCTGTCCACCATGTAGGAGGCCAGCATATGCATTTTCAGCAATCTCGGATGGTTCATGATCGAAGCATACCCACGCTGGAGTCATTACATCTGTATTTATGTCGTCCAAGAGGTCGTCAATCGATAAATCGGTCATCCTTAGGTTAACTCCTTCATACAGTTGCTTCCTAATAAGCTCCAAGTCCTTGGTCAGGAATAACACTCTCTTCCCAGGGGTTAGACTGATTTCTTCTGGAGGCCAATGCTCGTTCAAACCAACCACTCCCAAATCCTCCAAGAGTCTGTTCTATTTCACGGTTCTCGATGGAGAGTTATTTCAGATGTCCATGCTCACACCTTATCAAAACTCAAGAAAAATGTTAAATTTAAATAACATGAGCTTTCGCCAGTTTATACCTTTCCTAAGGAAGGAGACTAAAAAATGGCTGACTATCTAGTTGAAGACACAGTGAAATGCAATGAATGTGGGAGCAGAAATCTGCTTAGAGATGAGACCCGTGGAGAGGTCTGTTGTGAGGATTGTGGAGTGGTTCTCGAAGACAAAGTAATCGATCAAGGAGCTGAGTGGAGGGTATTCAGCCCAGAGCAAGGAGACCAAAGAGCACGAACCGGAGCTCCAATGACTGTCATGTTGCATGACAAGGGACTTTCCACGGATATCGACTGGCAGAACAAGGACTACTCAGGAAAGTCAATTTCCAGCAGATACAGAAGCCAGTTCTATAGAATGAGGAAGTGGCAGAAGAGATCAAGAGTCAGCAATGCTACTGAGCGAAACCTTGCTATGGCACTAGCCGAGCTAGATAGAATGGCCAGCAGATTAGATCTTCCCAAGTCTATCAGAGAGGCCGCGGCTGTCAATTACAAGAAAGCAGTAGAAGCACGACTAATCAGAGGACGTTCCATCGAGGGAGTAGCGGCAGCTAGTCTCTACGCGGCGTGCAGGCAATGCAAGAATCCACGAACTCTGGATGAGATTGGTGAGGCCAGTCGAACTGGCAGGAAGGAGATTGGTAGGACATATCGATTCATGGTCAGAGAGCTGAAGATGAAAATCCCCCCTACAAAGCCGGAGGATTATATCCCACGTTTCTGCTCTGGATTAGATTTGGATGCTGAAGTACAAGCCAAGGCATACGAACTAATTAGTGCCGCCCAGGAGAAAGAACTCACGAGTGGCAGAGGCCCCACAGGAATCGCGGCCTCGATAATCTACATCGCTAGCGTTCTATGCGGCAAGAGGAGGACTCAGAGAGAGGTCGCCGAGGTTGCTGGAGTAACAGAGGTTACTATCAGAAATCGCTACAAGGAACTCATTCAGAACCTGAATATCGAACTTGAGATATGAGGCCATATGTCTAGAAGAGAGGCAAAAGCCCTCCTTTGGGAGGACTGTGAGGCATTAATTAGAGAACTCACTGAGTCCTCATTTCTAGCCGCTCCACTCCCGCATCCTCCTCTTGAGCTTCCAGATTTCCCCGCCATTCAACCACACAGCTGTCAAAAATTAGTCGACCAAGCTGTTGGGATTTATCTATCGGACAGAGCCGGGTTCAATCATAGGGTTTCTTCCATTGTGGAGGACAAACTACCAGATTATGTGAAGAGGAATATCGATCCAGATAAACTTCAGGAAAAATGGGTTTCCGAAAATTTAGAGAATATTTCGGAGAGACTAGTTTTCAGAATGTCATCAGACTGGCTTTCGTCTGCATTAGATGAAAACTCTCCCGACACAGACAGGTGGTACCTGGCCGTGTCTTTACTGGTCGGTTTGTCATTGAAAGGATCCGAAGTGGCTAGAAACGAAGGCTTCCATCTATTATCTTCCATAGCAATGGCAAGGCCGCCCGGATCCTGGCATTCCAATTCAACCGGGCCTCATCATCTTGCATGGGATCCGGCCGATTACATCCAATCCGATGACCCTCCTCACCCATCTGGCGTTTTAGCGGCCTCGATAATTCTAGACACTCTTTCTGGTAATCATATCCCGAGCTCGCAAATACTCCCATATTGGTTAGAATCACTAACGGTAACAAGACAACTAACTAGGCACCTCGATGTTCCCAGGAGATTGATGATAATACTACGCGACATTAACAGTAAAAACTCTAAGATAGTGGTGAAAAGTGCAATTCAGCTGATTTCTGAATATCCCGAAGAGGCACAAGCAATTCTTTCTGAAGCCTCCAAGCATCACGATGTCGAGACTAGGAGGGAGTTGGCATCATCACTTCAAAGAATTTCTTCAGATGATCCTCAATTAGCCTTGATGCTGATGCAAGAACTTCTCGAAGACGAAGATTCTGACACTAGGGTCCTATCTGTCACCTTTCTCTCGTCTATAGTTAGATATGATATCCATACATTTACTGTCAAGGCCTCTGAAGTTCTCCAGAAAGGGGACGAAAGGATGACCCAGAGAATTGTAGACGCGGCAATGCGAGAGTATCTTTCCATCAACCCAACAGACAAAGAGAGCCTACTCTCATATGCTTGGATTTCTTCTGGCGAATCTTCGAGGTCTAGGTTGGTTGGTTTGATTATGCAGCAGTATGAGGTGTCCCAAGAAGGATTCACCAGATCATGTACAAAAATATTTGACTCAAGCAACCAATCATATCAAGATCTAAGAGAAAGAATACTCAGAAGAGACCCTTCAATGAAACAAAAGATGCCCTTCTAGATGACTAGGAACACCCGGTAGTCGACCCGCAGTCATTGCATTTCAGGCAAGTACCATTCCTAACCATCTTACTACTTCCGCACTCATCACAAATATCACCGGTAAATCCAGCCTCTCTAGCTAGTCGATATGTTCGTGCCTCACTAGTTTCAGCAGAGGGAATTGAATCCAGTGTAAGTTGAACTTCTCTGGTCTCTCCACGTACTCTCATCACACCTTCATCTGTAATTTCTGGCCTGGTAATCGTGAAAGGGTCTAGGTCCTCAACCCCAACATGGGCAAGGTCATCTCTACCTGCATACTCAATCGCAAGCTCCCTGAAAATCCAATCCACTAGACTGGAGGCCATTTTCACTCTTCCACTGCCTCCTTCTACCATCCCACTCGGCTCGAACTTCTGGAAGGTGAACACCTTGACGAAAGCTTCCAGTGGGACGCCATGCTGAAGGCCGATTGAAACCGCTATGGCAAACTGGTTTAGCATAGCTCTCCATGCAGCACCTTCCTTAGAGGTGACAAGGATTATCTCCCCAAGCCTCCCATCTGGATATTCCCCAGTAATTAATCGAACACTGTGCCCACCGATTCTCGCCTTTACGTTATCTCCCTTCTTTTTATCCGGAAGTGCACGGCGTGTTGCGATATAATCCACGAATGACTTCGCGACCGGCGTAGCTACTTCCTGAGGAACCGGAAGCGCTTCTACGACCTGTTGCACCATGGTAGATACGGACTCATCCTCTTCTTCTTCATCTAGAGAAGTTGTATCGACCAACTGATTCATCAGAGGCTGAGACAGCTTCGAACAGTCTCGATATACCGCACACGCCTTGATCATCGTCTCGTGACTCAGGTCATATGCCGCTCTGATGTCTTCCACGGTAGAGTCGGATGGCATGTTGATGGTTTTCGAGATAGCTCCTGAGATGAATGGTTGCGAAGCCGCCATCATCAGAACGTGAGCCTTCCAATCAATAGCTCTCTTACCGTACTTTCCACAAGGAGTAGCGCAATCGAAGACTGGCAGATGATCATCCTTTAGGCCGGGCGAGCCCTCTATTGTACCTCTTCCGAAAACGTGATCGTTCGCCTCATCAACCTCTTTAGCTGTGAATCCAAGGTGATCAAGTACGTCAAACCAGGGGTCATCGCACTGTTCCTGTGTCATGCCAAGGGATTCCTTGCAGAAATCAGTTCCTATGATCGAGGGGGCGAAGGCACCCCTGATCCCAAACACGTCTGCCATACTCGAATTGATTTTGGAGACCACGTCTTTGGTAAACCCGAGGCCGTCCAGCTTACTTGAGGTGATATGAGGACATCCCGAAAGGCTCATCGTTCCCATGATATATTCCATTATGCCGCTAATTTTGGGTTTCGAGTATCCCAGACGCTTCAAGGCCGCTGGCACTCCGTTGTTGATAATCCTCATCGAACCACCTCCTGCTAGGGTCTTGTACTGTATCAATGAGAATTGAGGCTCTACTCCGGTTGTGTCAGCTCCCATGACTAGCCCAATTGTTCCGGTAGGGGCGATTACAGTGGTTTGCGCATTTCTGTACCCGTGTTCTTCACCTTCTCTGAGAGCTCTATCCCAGGCATCTCTGGCGGCCTCTAGAAGATCTTTGGGGCACTTCTTCGAGTTGATCCCCATTGGAGTAACACTCAATCCCTCATAGTCCTCGGAGGGAGCATCATAAGCGGCTCTCTTGTGATTCCTCATCACTCTGAGCATACTTTCTGAGTTTCTATCATAATCAGGGAAAGGACCCATGAAAGAGGCCATCTCAGCACTGGTAGCGTAAGACTCACCACACATTATCGATGTCAGAGCCCCGCATATTGCGTACCCCCTCTCGTCGTCATAGGGGATTCCCATATGCATTAGCAATGAA
>Ga0066856_10000160_pt1 | contig 23073 bp, 18 predicted proteins | sample ETNtaG_5_FD_65605 | JGI IMG/M metagenome (GOLD analysis project Ga0066856, IMG submission 65605) | Marine microbial and viral communities from oxygen minimum zone, Eastern Pacific Ocean - ETNP201406SV205 | ecosystem: Environmental > Aquatic > Marine > Oceanic | place: Pacific Ocean: Eastern...
CGGATTCAATGGCGACTTCCACCTTCGAAGAGTCATGCCATCCGCTGGCTGGCTTTGGCGGCCCAATCTGAGCAAAAAGTAGTGATTCACAACCTCACACATGCTGGCCAGGATATCCTTTCCATGCGCCGGTGCTTGGGTCAATTGGGAGTTCGTATTACGGACCTGAACCACCGCGGAGAAGCCTTGGTCAGCGGAGATGATTCTTCTGTAAAGCCTCCTCAAGGAACCGTTTCTTGGTGCGTAGAAGGCGTTGGTGTGGCCGGATTGAAACCTCCCAACAGCGTTCTCGATGCTGGAAATTCAGGGACATCACTCCGCATCTTGATGGCCCTCTGTGCGCGACTACAAGGCCCAGTAACGGTTGATGGAGATGCTTCGTTGCGTTCCCGGAATCACGACGTGATGACCGGGGCTCTTGAACAACTAGGGGTGAGGGTCTCTCGCCTCGAGGGCGGTGAAAATCTCCCTCTTCGCATTGAAGGTCCATGGAACCCCACGGGTTCGCTCACCCTGGACATCTCCACTTCAAGTCAACCAACAACGGCGCTTTGCCTCGCTGCTGCTGCCCTCCCATCCTCTGTTCGACTCGAAAATCAGGGGATTGGTGTCTCTTTGCGGCACAGTGAACTCACCAAACTCCTTTGCGAACAAACCGGTGCTTCACCTTCCATTCATCAAGGTGAACTCCATCCTTGGACGCCGAAGATTGACGGTTCATCCATCGTTCTTCCGCCAGATGCTTCGATGCTTTCCTTTGCTTTCCTTGCGGCCAAGGTGTCCCAATCATTGGTGGAGATTGAACACGTTCCCGAAACACGAGATGCACTGGGCCATGAAGTGCTGTTTGAATTCGCTTCTTTCTTCGGTTTGGAGCTGAAGGATTCCGTCATCGCCAATGTTTCCGGTGGCCAACACGCCATCGTTGACCTTCGGCATGGAAACGATTTGATCACGCCCGTCGCTGCCTTGCTTGCCCTTGGAAAAGGCGGAGAAATCATCGGGGCCCAGCATGCGGCCTACAAAGAAACCGACCGGACCCGAGGTACCGTGTCGTTGTTGAAACAATTCGGTCTTGATGCATCCTTCGCCGATGGACGTCTTGTCGTACCGGGTGGCCAACGGCTTCGTTCCCCTGAAGGGCAGGTGGAGACTTACGGCGACCATCGCATGCAAATGACCGCCCTTGTGCTGGCCATGGGGTGTGACAGGGACGTCTTGATCGAAGGTGCCGACCTCCACGAAGTTGCTGACCCTGAGGCGGTTCAGCGTTGGCAGGCGGTTGAAGTGGCGATTGAACCTCTTCTCAAGCGAATTGAATGAATCAACCATGCCGCCCGAAGTGATGGTCAAGACTGTCGATTGAGATTCGCAGTGAAGTTGGGCGTCCATGGACGCACGCCCATGGATTCGGGATTCGTCGCATGTCGTCCAACAGCCTCCGCATTTCAGGGAGCGTCAGGTTGTCGTTGGCCTTTACCGCCCCACGGCAAGCGTTCATGAACGCAATATGGTCTTTTTTGGATTCAAGTGTTTCAAGCGGTCCACCGTCCTGTGCCAAATCCTGCAGCAAATCAAGGAAGAAGCGGCGAATTTCCTCTCCCTCCAAGAGCCGAGGTGAAGCCGTGAGCATCCACGAACCGTTCGCTTCTTCCAAGTGGAAACCAAGCTCGTTCAACCGCTTGTGGTGGGCATCAACCAAGGCAGATTGACGAGCATCAAGGTCCAATTCAAGTGGACTTAGGCGCTGTTGTGGCTCCCATGCTTGTCCACTGTGCCGGAGTCGTTCGTACCGGACCCGTTCGTGCAGGGCGTGTTGGTCGATGAGCAACAATTCGTCTTCTGCCTGAACCAGAATGTAGGAGTCAGCAAACTGGGCCAACGGTTCCATGTGTGGAAGATCGTTGAGTTCGCCCTCAAGCGGTTGCTCATCGCTGGGGCGCGCCGTGTGTCCACATCCTGCATGCCGATGCAAGTCCCGTTCTGCCGATGAGAGTGCTGCAGAAACAGGTGCAGTGGCCATCTCAGGTAAGACCGATTGACCCAACGGTGAGGCTGAAACAGGCCGTTCCTTGGGCTCCACCTTTTCCTCTTCAGCCTCATGGCCCACAAGGTTGAGTTGTTTTCCGGCTGCCACGGCCCAAGCGGGTGGTTTCACGATGGGGTGGGGGGTACTGGGTGTGTCAAGGGTTGGTAATCCTGCAGCCGATGAGAGGCGGTTCACCTCTTCCGTCTTCGGTTCTGGATTTAAGTAAGTTTCAACTGGTTTAATTCCCTGCGCAGATGAAAGTCCTTGAAGTCCGGGAATTCCACCGGTTGCATCGGGTTCGGTCGGTATGGCTTCGAGGGTGTGAGCAATGGCTCGCTCAAGGCGCTCAAGGACCCGCCATGAATGCCTGAGGCGCACTTCTCGTTTGGTGGGGTGGACGTTGACATCGACCTCGTCTGGCGGGCATTCAAGGTTCACCACCGCCAAGGGGTGGCGGCCTTGCATGAGTCGAGTTTTGTAGCCTCGACGTATGGCTTGAAGAAAGGGCCCCGCCGCTACTGGTCGGTGGTTGATGAGAACGTGAATGTCATCGCCCTTCCCTCGGGTGATGTCAGGGGTGCTGATCCAACCACTCCAACGCTCTTGGCCGGGGGCATCTTCATCCTCAACTGGTTGGTTGAGAGGAACAAGTTCGGTAGCCTGTGCCCCCATGATGTCGTACAGCCGGTCCAGCATGTTGTCGGTCGCCGGTACGTTCAGGAGGGTTCGCCGCTCCGTTTTCAGATGAAATCCACATTCTGGATGGGCCAGGGCATGGTCAACCACGACGTCGACAATACGGGCCGTTTCAGTTTCAGGTCGGCGTTGGAACGCTAAACGAGCCGGAGTGTTTTGGAACAGGTGTTCAACTGAAATCACGGTCCCTTGGGCCATCCCAATCGGTTCAACGCCAGATTTTTTTCCGTCTTCCATCACGATGGTTGCGCCCTGTTCATCGGCGGGTTTGCTGGAGATCTGCAACTTTGACACCATCCCAATACTGGCCAAGGCTTCACCTCGAAAACCCAGAGAAACAATGGAGGCGAGGTCCTCTTTTGAGCGCAATTTGGAGGTGGCATGGCGGTCAAGGGCCAAGGTGAGGTCGCTGTGGTCAATGCCGCTTCCGTTGTCCTCTACGGTCAAACGGTCAAACCCGCCGCGCTCAACCGTGATGACAATGGAGGTTGAACCTGCATCGAGGCTGTTTTCCACCAATTCTTTGACCACTTGGGCTGGTCGTTCAACCACCTCTCCTGCTGCGATGAAACCGATGGTGGCGTCGTCCAACTGCCGGATTTTCTGAGGTTTCATGCACCGCCCTCCATGTCGTTCTTGAGCGCGTAAAGAATGTTCAATGCTTCGCGAGGCGATAATTCGTCAACCTGTGTCTCTTCAAGGCGCTGTAACACCTTGGAAGCATGGTCTGGGATGGATGCGGGTGCAGGTGCCGTGGATTTCATGGCAGCGGCTGCAAAGTATCCCATGAGGCTAGCTTGGCCAGCATCCCTTGACTTTGGTGCACCTTGTTCCCCTGCTCGGGCTCCGCCTGCCTGTTGTTCAAGGAAAGCCAAAAGGTCGCTCGCTCGTTCAACCACGTTTCGAGGCAATCCGGCCAAAGCAGCGACCTGCACCCCGTAAGAATCGTCGCAAGGGCCATCTGCCACGGTGTGCAAGAACTTCAACTGGCCATCGCTGTGAGCGACTTGGACATGGACGTTGCACAAGCCGTTGATTTCCTCCTCAAGGCCAATCAGTTGATGGTAGTGGGTTGCGAACAACGTTCGAGCCCCAATTCGTGAGCAGATGTCTTCGGTGACCGACCAAGCGATGGACAGACCGTCAAAGGTTGAGGTGCCTCTTCCGATTTCGTCAAGCAAGACGAGGGAGTGTTCGGTCGCACGCTTGAGAATGTGAGCGACTTCGATCATCTCCATCATGAAGGTGGACCTCCCTCGCTTGAGGTCATCACTGGCACCCACTCGGGTAAAAATACGGTCAACAAGTCCAATCTTTGCCTGTTTGGCTGGAACAAAGCAACCTGCCTGAGCCAGTACGGAGACCAAAGCCACAGTACGAAGGTAGGTCGATTTCCCGCCCATGTTTGGTCCGGTGATCAGCAAGAAGCTCCTTTTTGGATTCATCATCACGTCATTGGGGACAAATCCACTTTGTGTCTCGAGCACGGGGTGGCGAGCATCCTCGAGTTTGATGGTGTGCTGCTCGGTCATTTCCGGTTTGGTCCATGCTCGTTCCCTGCTGACCGAAGCAAAGCATTGGAGGACGTCGATGGAGGCGACCCTTCGTGCAATATCAGCAAGGGCTGAAGCGTGGGCGACGCAATAGGTTCGTAATTCGAGAAATTTCCGGTACTCCAGTTCTTTGAGTTTGGAATCAGCGGTCAACAACAAGTCATCCCGTTCGACCAATTCTTGGGTGGTGTAGCGGGAGCCGTTGGTCAACTGCTGTTTGCGGCGCCATTCTTCGGGGACCTTGTCAGCGTGGGTTTGTGTGACTTCGATGTACCACCCCACCTGGCGGTTGTTTTTGACCTTCAGTGAAGGGATGTTCAATTCTTCTCGCAAACGGAGTTCGAGTTGGGTGAACCAAGCCTTTCCTTCCGAGGTGACTTTGCGCAGTTCGTCCACCTGTTCGTCCACACCGGGGCGCAAAAGACCACCGTCGCGTAGGCCAAGGGGTGGTGCATCGTTGAGGGTGTTTCGAATGGCTTGCATCATTTCATCGAGTTGGTCCAAATGTTCACTGAGGTGAATGAGCAACGGGTCCTGGCTGTCCCTGCACCACTGTGCCAGGCCCGGCATTCGTTCGAGCGCATGGGCCGTGGCCACCAAGTCGCGTGCATTGCTGCGTTGGTAAGCCAGTTGGGTGGCGAGGCGCTCCATGTCCCGTATGCCTTTGAGCGATTCCCGCATTCCATCCAATCGGCGGGCTGACCGGGACAAGGTGCCTACGGCATGATGCCGCGTCTGTATGGCTTCCATTTCCGAGAGTGGATGGAGGATCCATGTCTTGAGAAGCCGTCGACCCATCGCTGTACGGCAACGGTTGAGGGTGGAGAGGAGGCTTCCATCGTATTCACCAGCTAGGGTGGAGGTCAACTCCAGGTTGCGCAAGGTGGTTTGGTCAAGCAAAAGGTGGCCTTGCTCTTCGAGGAGTTCAACGTCTTGGAGGTGCACATCCGCCCGGAGATGAACCGTCGCCAGATAATCGGCGGCCAGACCAGTGGCCGAGAGGGCGAGCGGCGCATGGTCAAGGTCAAGATGCCCCAAATCAGCAACGTTCAACATTGTCCGAAGCCGCTCCTCTCGTTTGGTCGGGCTCAGTTTGTGTTGGCTGACCATTGTTTTCTCAAGAAGGGGGAAGAGTTGAGCAAGATGCCTATCCTCTGCATCCTTTGGGGTCAGGACAAATTCGCTTGGCTGCCAGCGAAGGAGGTCGTCTTGAAGGCGTAAAAACCGGTCTGCTCCGTTGTGAGTTGAAGCCCAGGCCTTTCCAGTGGAGGCATCGATCACCGCCAAACCAAGGGCTTCACTTCCTAGAACAACCGAAGCGAGTAGCGATTGCTCATCGCCTTCAAGCAATCCCTCTTCGTACAAACTTCCTGGGGTGTAGACGCGGGTCACCACGCGTTCGAGGAGTTTCGCGCCAGGGCGAAGTTCCTCCTCTTGTTCAGCTACGGTTACCTTGTACCCAGCGCGCAGCATGGTGCGTAGATGTTCCTCCAGGCCATGCCAGGGGAATCCGGCCATGGGGATGGGTTGTTCAGCATTCTTGTCTCTGGATGTAAGGGAGAGCCCCAACACATCCGCGGCCACTTCAGCATCTTCATGAAAGAGTTCGTAGAAATCCCCCATTCGAAAGAACAGAATGGTGTCGGGATGTTGTTCTTTGATGTCAAAGAACTGGTCCATCATCCCCCGTTTTGTCATCTCTGCACACTCCATGGCTTACGCTGGAATTCTTCAAGACCGACGAGGGCACATGAAGGTTCTCAAGCCATTGGTTGAACAGGCCGCATTTGCCGTGTTAAACCGCTTTCATGCCTTTTGCCGAAGTTGTTCGATGGCGTGGGTAGCCATCATCGCAAGAAGGATAGCTCCTGAGAGCAAGAAAAGGAGGTTGAGGAATCCACGACCACTCTCTATAGAGCCATCGGCCGTTATGTCGATGCTCCATTGAATCGGGTTTCCTTCCCCATCCGTTCCGTGGATCTGAACGTGTTCTGCTTGGGCATCAGCATCGGTGACATCAACGGGTACATGGCTGCTGAGTTGATGGACTTCCAGGGCTCCGTCTTGGTAGGTGGCCAACGTTGTGCTTCCAAGGGCGCCGATGAACCAAACCTTTCCTTCAGTATCACTCACGGCCAAGGCGCAAGGTGCGTTGATTGGTTTCACTTCCTCGTCCGCTGATATGACAAGGCTCTCAACGGTTCCACCGACGACAAGGTCCGTGCCAGATTGAGCAAAACCATGGAATATACCCGTTCCGAACATCTGGACGTTACGCAGCACGGGTGTGTTTGCGTCTCCTGCCCAGGTGATCCATCCTAGGACGGGTCGAGATTGGGGCGAGGCTGGGCTTGAACCGTCCGCCCCTGACGTGCTCGAATGCGTTCCAATGGCCGCCCAAAGGCCATCTGAATGTGCTTCTATGTGGTGCCAATGGACGCCCGATGACATGGACATGGCAGGTGTGGGAACGCCAGCAACAATGCCTCGGAACGATGTACTGCTCCCTTCCATGGTCAAAAGAAGCCGATCCGTTGAGGTTGCACCGACTCGGTCAGCGACATCATGAATGGTGAAGGTCTCGTTGAACGAGGTGTAATCGTAGGTGATCATCATGTTGCCTTGAAGCCCTATCAATTGGTTGGCTTCAACTGAAAACACAAGTTCACCGCCCGGCATGGTCTTGATGAAATTTACTTGACCACCAATATCGTTGGTTTCAGGATTGTAAATGGCGCTGCTCGTCCCATCGGCATGTTCGGTAAACATGTGGTAGCCGGCGTTTGGAGCATACACAAGTGCCGTGTATGCGCCTTCCTCATCGTGGTACTCAATTTCAGTCACCAAACCCCCTTCATGCAAGGCTTCGACTTTGACAATTTGGTCGCCAACAAAATGCTCAGTGGCGTCGATGGCGAAGGCTCCAAACACCACAAACACCGCAAACAACGACAGGGTGAGCCACTGGTGTTCGGATTCCTCCTCAAGGAGACCCCTCAATCCGCCAGCCATGAGGTGGGCTGGGAGCGGCGCATGATGAAGACTTTGCTTCAAGTGGGTGGCAGTTGGTGTTGAAGGAATTGAATTCGTGTGCGGAGATATCATAAGGGGAGCATTGGTCGCAGGCATGCTTGGAGGCATACCTATGGCACGTAAACCAGCAGTGATGTACCGCCGTTTGAAAGGCCCAGCCTACACCCGCCGAAAGTACATCGGTGGTGTACCCAACAACCGTATCATGCAATTCCACGTCGGTAACCGCCGTGCTGCGGAGACTGGTGAGTTCCAGGTGGTCCTTGAACTCCGAGCTGATAACGATGTTCAGATTCGACACACGGCCCTTGAAGCCGCTCGTGTCGTGTCAAACTCCACCATCCGTAAGGAAGCTGGCGCCCAGGGCTATGCCCTTCGTATTCACACCTTCCCACATCATGTCCTCCGAGAGAACAAGCAAGCCACCGGTGCCGGTGCTGACCGTGTTTCTCAAGGTATGCGCTGTGCATTTGGTAAGAACGTCGGAACGGCTGCTCGTGTGAAGCGTGGTCAGCGTGTGATTTCCATTCATGTCGACGCACCTAACTACCTCACTGCTCGAGATGCTCTTCGCAAGGCGAGCATGAAATTCCCTACGCCGTGCACCGTTCGCCTCATCCGTGGACACGAGCACCTCAAGGGTCTCATTTGAGCCGAGAAGAATTATTTGCCCGGCACCTCTGTTTTGGGGCAAGGGCTCCACAACGTTGAGAGGGGAAAACCATGAGAATCGCTGTCGTTGTGCCAGAGCGTTGCAAACCGAAAAGCAACGCCTTTGAGTATTTGGAACGGTGGTCGAAAACCTGCTCGATGGATTGCATCGTGGTTGAAGGAAAGACCATCAAAATCTCTGAGTTCGCCTGCCCACCGTGCATCATTCGAGCAAAGTTGTGCCCGGATGATGCGGTGATGATCATCAATCTACCCTCGGAACTTGACACGGACATGATTCATCGTTTTTCGTTGAACGGGTTCCGCCTGTTCCGCCTTCCAACGCCGAGTCAAGAGCGTGTTGTTGGTATTCTTGGTCCCAATGGAATGGGGAAATCAACAGCCATGAGCGTTCTTTCGGGGCGCCTTGTTCCAAACCTTGGTGATTGGGAAAACAAGGAACCTGAATGGGGTGAAGTGATTGAAACCCTTCCCCGGGGCGAGCTTAGAGATTTCCTCACGGCCGTCGAAAAGAAAACGGTGAAAGTTGCCCTTAAACCTCAAAATGTTGACCGAATACCAAAACGTGTCGAAGGGACCGTCTCCTCTCTTCTGAAGAAAGTTGACGAACGGGGGCTGTATGACGAGATGGTCGTCAACCTGGGCATCGATCACCTTCTCGAACGCACCTTGAATCAACTCTCAGGTGGTGAACTTCAACGGGTCGCCATTTGTGCCACGCTGCTTCGAGATGTGGACGTTTATTTCTTTGACGAACCCTCCTCGTACCTCGACATCTTTGAGCGGATGCGAATCGTGAAAATCATCCAAGAATTGGCCGAGGAGAAGCGTGTCATCGTCATTGAACACGATCTAGCGGTTTTGGATGTCCTCGCTGACTTGACCCACGTCGTCTATGGAGTCAAGGGCGCCTACGGTATTTTCACGCCCGCCCGTAACACAAGGAAAGCCATCAATGCCTACCTGGATGGCTACCTTCCAGAAGAAAACGTCCGTATACGCGACAAGCCCATCAAATTCCTTCGCCATCGAGACCGCACGGCCGAACGAGGAACTCCCGTGGTGAGTTGGGGCGGCTTGGAGAAAAAGTTAGGTAATTTTCAACTTACTTCTGGCGAAGGGGCCGTACACCGCTCAGAAGTTGTCGGTGTGGTGGGTGCAAATGGTACTGGGAAATCCACCATGATCAAAATCCTCGCAGGAGAGCATGAGTACGACGAAGGTTGGGTTACCGCTGATGCTACCATCTCTTACAAGCCACAACACATCGATGTTGACTTTGATGGAACGGTCCAATTATGGCTTGATAGTGAACTTGGACCACGCTGGCGAAGCGGGGAATTCCACGTCAATGTCATCAAGGCCCTTGGCGTTGACCAGCTTCTTCCAAAGCGTGTCAAGAAACTCTCCGGTGGTGAGCGTCAATCCGTATCCATCGCCCTTTGTCTTGGAAGGGACGCTGACCTTTACCTCTTGGATGAACCCTCTGCTCACTTGGACGCCAACGCTCGTATGGAAGCAGCCAAAGCCATTCGCCGAACCATGGAAGCCAATGAGAAGTCAGCCTTTGTCATTGACCACGATGTGTATTTCATCGACATCGTCTCTGATTCCTTGTTGGTGTTTGAGGGACAAGGTGGTGTTGAAGGAAAAGCGACAGGTCCTTACAACCTACGTGAAGGCATGAATCACTTTCTTTCTGGAGTGGACGTTACCTTCCGTCGAGATCATGACTCGCGGCGCCCTCGAATCAACAAAATCGAGAGCCGAAAAGACCGACAACAACGAAGCAGTGGTGACTATTATTCCTACGATGCATGATGTGAGGCGTACATCTCCTCTTCCTATGGAGGTGGGAGCATACCAGTAGGTCTTCCACCACGAGGTGGCCCGCTTGGCCGGACTCGAGGGCGACTCTCAGCGAGCGCTCTCACGACCTATTTGCGGTGCCCGCAACAATGGTTACTGGGCTATCAGGTTGGTCTCCGAGGGGCCACTCGACCTTCTCAAATTCTCGGAATTGTGCTTGAGGATGCCCTTTGTGAACTTTTGATGATGCATCCGCCTGAAGTCTCATCTTTTGAAGAACTTCGAGACTGGGCGAACACCCAACTCGATGATGTTTCCATTTCGGCCATGGAAACGGGGACAAAGGCTTGGGACGAGGTCCTTTGGAAATCAGCCGATGATGCTTGGGAGGCAGTCTCTGTTTCTTCGTTGAAAGAACGACTAGCAGGTGGCCTTGAGATTTTTTTTGAAGAGGTCAAAGCATGCTACGGTGCGGGAGGGGGTCCGTTCCTAGAGGTTCGTCGAACGAACACCCAACCGTTTTCTGTTCCCGAACCCTCTCTTGGTTCTCCTCCATCTTTTCCTCTTCCTGAGAAGGTTCGAGACGTTGAACTTCGCTCATGGGTTGCTTCCTCCTCTCCGGTATGGTCACAGAAAGGCTCTGACATCACATGGCATGAGGCTTGGGAATGCGCTCGCCCGTGGTTCAAGGACCCGCGTGTCCACCAACCACAACGGCTCTATCACCCTGATGGCTGGGCCTCTGGGGAACTGGATCTGGTGTTGAGATGGGACGGTCGCATTCGAATTGTTGACATTAAATCGGGTAATCCCGGGTCAATGTTTTCCTCGTCGCTTGAACACCAGCTTCGGTTCTATGCTTGGCTCTGGCATGCAACCCACGAGGGGGAAATCGTTGCTGAAATGGAAGGGTGGTATTTGGAAGCCAGTGCTCGTGTCCCCTATGAGGTGCCAACCGCCGAGGAGATGGATGAATTAACGGAGGCTTACGCACAACATCATCGTTCGATGCAAGGCCATGCTTCTGGCGTGATGCCGTTTCCTGCCCCGCCTGAATCTGCCTGTGATGGCACTGCAGCAGGATGTGTATGGTGCGGTGTCTCTCGTTCCAACGATGAGGATTGGGAGGTTCCAGAACACCTTGATTGGATACGCCATCTTCCTGATGTCAAGATTGCTGCCCCCTATGCACCGCTCGGTCAAGTGCAGGGGAGGGTAGCCGTCACCGGTCGTCTAACGGGGGCATGGGGGCCGATGCCGAACCATTTTTCTGAACATGTTCTTGGAGCCGTGTTGGTCGTCGGCAATCAACACATAACGCTTGAAGAGAGCGAACCGGGGGCTTTTCCCGACCTTCATGAACACCTTGAGCAAGAGGTGCTTGTCATCGATGCCCTTCCAGGAGTATGGAGGGACCAAGCTCGTTTGTACGTTGACCGTTCGACGAAGTTGTTGAAACCAGAAGGGATGGAAGATTCCGAGATTCCGGAACTGACCCGCCTCGGTCTGTTGCGCACGCGGGCGAATGTCAAAGGGCATGTCTTATCCATTCGCCGTCGCTCTGGTACCCGAATTGACGGGAAACCATGGACCATGCTCTCCATTATGCTGTGGGATGGCCACCATCTTGCCGAAGTGGTGGCTTTCGGCGCCAGCATTAACCAACGCCTCCTTTCCCTTCGTCCCGGAGACGGATTGGCGATGACGGGCGCGGAGCTCGGGTGGCGTTCAGGCATTCTTCAGTTGCGAATCGACAATCGAAAGACACGAATGGAGACCTTCTCCGTTCGATGAGACAGTTGCATTGCACTCAGCCTTCAAAAAGTGTGGCCCATGTGTAGGTGTTATGCCCGTCCACATGGCCGACAGTCAACGAGATACTGTGGGTCCTTACAACCGCATGTCTGCCAGCCAGGCCAATGCCTACAAGGCCTGCCCTCGGCTTTGGTTCTATCAAAAGGTGTACAGATTCAAAATGCCCCAGATCCCAGTCCTCTTCGTTGGGAGGGCAGTTGAAGAAGCGGTTTGCAGGGTTTTACGAGAATCACCAGGATTTGTCGCGGCCAACTCCAGTCATGACGCTCTTGCCCCCTCTCCCTACCACGAAAATGGGGAGCCTTGCACCGGTCAAGAACAATCTTGGCCCGCCGTCGGTTTGATGCCATTTTTTCCGAACGAACGTCCACAATCAAGGGCCGAACTCCAAGTCTGGGCGACTGAACGCGCTCAATCCCACCTCCCTCCTGCCCTCAAAAGGATGCAAGAGCAATGGGAAAAAGACGAACGAAAGGCAGGCGATTGGAGCGAAGTTGACTCGAAACGTTGCCTTGATATGGTCCTCAGTGCCATCGATTTCCATCTCGATGAAGTTGAGCGTTGCTTCAAGGACAACGGCGGGCCAGGATTGGACGTTTGGCGTCAAGGAGAACGAGGAGAGTGGCCTGCGCCGGACGGTTTCCCGCACGAGCCCTTCACAGGAGGGCATCCTCTCGCTGGCGAAGGAGAGGTTTCATGGACGGAGGCTTGGGAGATTTCTCGCCCTTGGTTTGTCGACCCTGATGCACCTTCGTTTACCATGAACGCCATTCATCCCGACCACTGGTTCCAAGGTGAGTATGACCTTGTTTACCGTTGGACGGGCACACCAGTCATTGTGGACCTCAAAGCAAGTGTTGGAGCCAACGACCGCTCAGGAGATTATGTCGACCAACTCAATATCTACGCCATGCTTTGGCATGTGACTCATCAACGAGCAGAAGAAGTGAGTGGTCTCCAAATTTGGTACCTCGGCCACCCCAGCATCAAAACCGTTGACGTCCCCTCGGTGGAGGAAATGGAGGCCATTGAAACAGAGATGAAAGGACTCTGGGATTTGCTCAAAGCTGAACCACCATCTCGAGACGAATGCCCTCCTAAACCAAAACCAATGCGAGGTTTTGCACCCGGAGGTAAAGCGACGGAAGCTCCTGATGAATCACGTTGCGAACGTTGCGATTGGCGGAGTGTATGTCCTGGCGGAACGGGGACTGACGAACGACGCTTGCCGTCCTCGGTTCAACTTCCCGGTGCCAGCCAGCGAACGCCTTTGCAGGACATTGGTCCCCTCAACCCGAGGGCTACTGTCCGTGGAGAGTTGTTTTCCGTTGGTTATGTGAAAAACGGGGTGCCGCTGAAGATGATGCTCAAGCAAGGCACCAATACCGCTCACATCCAAGTCGTGTCCATTTCGCAATCCGATGGTTCGCCAACCGTAGCCGTTCCGGCCATGAAGGGTGCAAAGGTTCTCCTAAAAGACGCCGTGTTCACCATAAACTGGAAGGGCGAAATTGTCCTCAAAATGGATCCCTTTTCACAACTGGTTGCGGATGATGATCCATCGATTGAATCCTTTGATCTTTTTGACTATCAAGCCAAACACAACGTGGGCGGGACGGTGGTCTACACCTACGAAAAGAGCGGCGTGGGTAAAACAGGGAAAGCTTGGTCGCGAAAAGGATTGATGCTGATGGACCATTCGGGTGCTTGTAAAGTCGAAGGATGGGCTGATGATTGGAACCATCAATACACCATGTTGGAAGTTGGAGATGTTGTCGCCATTGGAAATCTAGGGCTTGATGCTTGGGCCTCGGAAGTGCGCTGCGATTACACTCGTAATTCACGCTTGCAAATCATTGAACGCGTTGAGCGTTCAGCCGCCTGAAGAAATGGTGGTGACGAGCAGATTGACCGCTTGATTGAGTGGCGTTGCGTGAGGAAGGACGGTTCCATCATAACTTACGATTACCATCGATGGAAGGATGCCTGCTGCTTGCAAAGCCGTTCGGACGGTGGTACCTTGCTCGACCTCAACCACGGCATCGATGTCGGTCCCATGAAAGTGAATCTCCATGGTTCGGCGAGCAAACATCATGCTTATGACCGTGGCGCTAGACCCTCATCTTAGAGCCGAGGTCGCATAGCCCGGTATTGCGGTGGATTCGAAATCCACTGTCCCTTGGACGCGGGGGTTCAAATCCCTCTCTCGGCGCTCGAAATCACATATAGAACGCATCATGGGATGCGGTCATCTCGCCAACAAGGTCCTCTTCGGTCTCCGGGGCGATGGCCTTGAGTTTGTCTCGGAGCCATTCATTGCCATTGGTCGGTACCGTCAATCCGAATCCGAACCATTGTTCCAAATGCTCAATCATTCGTTGAGAGCCGAGGATGTCCTCGCTGTTTCCAACCGTGGTTGCGATGATGCAAGCAGAGTTGATGTCATACAGTGGCCCCATGGAGGCCAGAAGGGCTGCTAGCCCGATAGCGCCGGACCTGGGCTCGTTCCTTCGCACATCTACTCCCATCGATTCCATGTCGATGCGGAAGGCGGCTGAACTGGCCACGGCAAAGGTTTCCTTGATCTCTGGTTTGTCGATCATGCCTGCAAGTACGAACGCGTTTGAGACCTCCCCATCTTGCAAGAATCTCATGACTTCCCGTGCGAGCATGGATTGCTGACCTGGTTCATTGGGTTGCGCTTTTCCGGTCAAGGTGATGAGTGGGTTTTCACCCCTCGTGGCAACGTGTTGAACAGAAAAATGCGGAGGTGCAAGCAATCCATCTTCATCAAGTTCAGCATGAGGGGGCAATCCCACAGGGTGAAGTCGTGCTATCTCAACGCTCTCGTGAAGGTCACAAACAGAATCCACGGCCACCTTGCCAATGTTGGCCACGCCTGGAAAGGCAATCAGGACCGTGGCTCCTTTGGGCAGGGCAGTTGTGTTGTTCCGCCATTCAATTTGCATGGTCATGAACGGCTGAACCCGTCAACACGCGTTATAATGTTTGACATCGGTTCAAGGTGTCTGAGGACGGTTTGGATGGTTCAAACCATCGTCCGTCACTCTTCTTCAAGCGAATGGCTTTGCTTCATTTCATCCAAACTTGGAAGCGTGGCAAGTTGAGATGGCCAGTCTTTGTTTTCAACGCCTTTCATCTTTCTTCGCAGAGCTGCACGATTGTCCTCAGGCGACCACTTGAGAGGAGCCGCTGCCTGAGCGCGTTCACCGCATTCAGGACAGACGGTTCGGAGCGAGAAGGCGCCACAGGTGAGGCATTGTTGCATGCGTTGCTTGGCCATGGACTCACTCCCTTTGTGCGATTGCTTCCCCGCCTGCAGCGGCCATGTGATTCACAACGGCTTCGGTCGCTTTTTCCCAGGTGGTTTCAGCGACTTTGAAATCGGGGGCTTTCAATTCGATGCGATAGCATGGCGCTCCATCGTAGAAGCATTTGACATCGATTTCTTCTTCTTCGTTGGTCAAGGACTCCGCTGCTTCCAGTGCGGAGCGAATGACTGAGACTCCATCAACGACGTTGATGCTGAGTGTGAGTGTACCTCGTACCTGAACAAAGGGAGGGATGATGTTTTCAATGGCAATTTCGATGAACGGGGCCATCCATTCGCCCTCAAATCCAGCATTTTCAAGGGCGCCTTCTTGCATGGCAGCCTCTTCAAATGCAGCATACAATCCACCAAAGGCATCCATGAGTTCAGCGGCTTGTTCGTTCATCACCTCTTCGTTCCAACCAACCTTTTCGGCAAGAACTTTCAACAGTTGCTGAGCTCGTTGTTCGTTTTTCCATTCTTGGAGTCGCCCACGTCGGCGTTCTTCGGAGACGGACTTTAGAGAGAGTTCCAATGAGGTGCCATCTCGGCGGGTACGCATGACTTTGCAAATCACACGCTGGCCTTCACGAACGAAGCCTCGGATGTTTTTGACCCAACCTGAGGCGATTTCGCCAATGAAAATGAAACCTTCAATCCCTTCGAATTCGTCAAGGTCAACGTAGGCGCCGTTTTGTTTGACGGTCTTGATGGTGGCAACGACCAATTCACCCTCATCGGGTGTGGCGCCATCTTGGATTACCATGGAGGCTCAGCCTCCTCAGTTCAGTGCTTCAACGACGGTGCAACCAACCAGATCGGCCTTTCCACCCGCTGGTTTGGTCATCGTAGCGCTGCAAACATCGCACGTAATGGCCGTGGTTGCTCGGGAGAAAATGATGGATTCGCTTCCACAATCGCGGCAACTTACTCGGAAAAATAATTTGGTCATGGAGTACACCTCAGCGGTCAATAAGTTCGAATTTCTTTGCACGCTTGCAAGGAGCGTAGTGGGCTTTGCCCGTTTCTGTGCATCGGTAGAGGATGTTCACGCGCTTGGTTGGCTTCTCACGACCGTCTGGCTTTGGACGAGGGAAACCTCGGTATCCCGCCATAACTCGACGGAACCGTCGCTGACCCCAGCGAAGTTCGGAAGCTCGCCTTTTCTTGACACGTTCAACCGTGTGGAGGGTGTGCTTACCAGCAGAAGGACTGTAGCGCATAACTTGACGGGGTCGCTTTACCATGAGAACACCTAAGCATTCAGCCCACAGAGGTGGGGTATTTATGCCCTCCGCCATGCATTCAGGACAGAATCGCAGCACTGTGTTCACGCGGGGAGGATTCTCTATAAATCTAGGAGGTTAGCACACGGCATGGAAGAAGCGACGCAAGCCTTCGTTTTCTTCTGGCTAGCGGGTTTGTTTGTTGTTTTTGGTACCATGATTGGTTTCTTTTCCAAGGTTCATTGGCAACGACGTTCTGGAATGGTTCTTTTGGTTCTCGGCTTGCTTTCCTTGATGGCTACGCCTTGGACCCTTTCCTTTTCCCCCTCGAGTTCATTTGGGCATTTGCTTGGTAGCCTCGTCGGGCCAGCGGTCTTGCTTGGAGTTGGATTTTACCTCATCACTTTCTCTGGAAATGTACCCGTTGGTCGGCTCAGCAAAGGGGATCGGACCACGGGTGTCGTCATGGTCATGTTCGGTGTTCTTTGGCTTGAAGCCATGCATTGGTGGATTCTCACGCCGATGTATCCCGGTGAAGTGAACCGTTATTGGCTTATTTTCTGGCCAACGATGTTGTTGGGAGTTCTGGCCATCTCCACAGGGGCTTTTGCCGTCATTGGTTTGGTTGGTGATAGCCGTGAACGAGAACAGCGGTTAATGCTGCTCGTCGCCTGCTTTTCATCGCTCTTGCTCCTGTTGGGGGCCATGCTTGATGGTCCAAATGTGGCTCACGAACAATTTGCTAGTGAAGTCCTCTTGGCGGCAGCGGACATCTTTGGGGCCATGGTTGGTGCGGCCTTTGCCATCCTCCTTTTCGCCATCGTGCTTGCAATTTACGAAGCTCAGCAGCCGGCGCCAAAACGGCTTGACCCGCCTACGGCAACTCAACTTGAACAAGCGAGTCAAATCATTGCCCACAACCTTGGAGGTGTGACCGAAGATGAATGATCCATCTCCTAATCACTCTCTTGCACGACTGTGTCTAATGGTCCTATTCCCCCTCCTGTCACTCCTTGCCATCGTCTTGTGGCTTTCTGACGGTTCGACTGAAGGCACCTTCATCCGATTTACCAATGCCCTCTTGACATCGTTTACCCTGTTTTCTTTCATGTTGTTGTTGACCCTCTTCGTCTATGGCGATGCTCGAAAACGACCGATTGCCCCGTTGGTTGGGATGTTGATGAGCGTTCTTTTGGGCCTTGGGCTTACGCTGTTCTTCCTCTCCCAAGGCGAACTCTTGATGGAAGACAATGGCTCGGTACGGGCTCAAGCACTTTCCAACACGATTCGGTTTGGGACCACGGTGATTGGATTGAGCCTTGCTGTGGTCGTTGTGGGGGGTACATTGTTTGCAAGTTTGATGAACGGTCCTCGCCAAACCATTCACTTTGAAGAGGAATGAATAGCGCCAGATGGCGTGCCGTTGATTTCATAAGGGGGAGGTCGGTGGGCAAGTCGTTCAGGTGAGGTCATGTCCAAAGGTACACCATCCATGGGTAAGCGACAAAAGACCACTCACATTCGATGTCGAAGGTGCGGACGCAACTCCTATCACAAGCAGAAGAAGGTCTGCGCAGCGTGTGGATATGGAGAGACTGCGAGGATGCGGAAATACAACTGGTCCAAGAAGAGTCACCGCCCCAAGGCTTGATTCATTCTCATCGCAACGATAAGAAGCAACCTAGGATTGGTTGGCACGAGGCAAACGCATGTGTGGCATCCTCGGCATCGTTGGGCAACACGGCTCGCACGTGAATCAACTGCTCTATGACGGCCTCACGGTCCTTCAGCACCGAGGCCAAGACGCAGCTGGAATTCTCACCGACACCGAAGGTCATTTCAGACTTCGAAAGTCCAACGGTTTGGTTTCGGACGTTTTTTTCAAGCGCCACATGCTTCGCTTGGAAGGAAACGTGGGCATTGGGCATGTTCGCTACCCAACAGCAGGTTCATCTTCCAGCGCCGAAGCACAGCCGTTCTACGTGAACTCACCTTACGGGATTGCATTGGCTCACAATGGTAACCTCACGAACGCCGAGGAGTTGGGCCGATTCATACGCGATGATTGCATGAGACACATCAACACAACAAGCGACTCAGAGTTGTTGCTCAACGCTCTGGCCGTAGAATTGGGAGAGCGGACATCTTCGCTCAGAATACAAGGCAACCCCCATATGAACATCGAAACCGTGTTCGGGGCAGTTAGTGCCGTGAACGATCGCGTGCGAGGGGGTTATGCCTGTGTTTCGGTCATTTCCGGGTACGGTTTACTGGCGTTCAGGGACCCAAACGGCATTCGTCCTTTGGTCTATGGAATGCGAGAAATCGAGGGAGAGACCGAATACATTGTCGCCAGTGAAAGCGTTGCAATAACGGCCCTCGGTTTTGAAATCGTGCGAGACGTTCTACCGGGTGAAGCCATCTTCATCAGTGCCTCGGGTCATTTGTTTTCCCGTCAATGCTCAGAACCTACCAACTACACGCCTTGCATCTTTGAACACGTCTACTTTGCACGACCAGATTCTGTGATTGACGGGATGTCCGTCTACCAATCTCGCTTGAATCAAGGACAGCGTTTGGCCGAACGCCTTCTCGAATCGTGGTCTGACCATGACATCGATGTGGTGATCCCCATCCCAGACTCAGGAAGAATTGCGGCCCTGCAAATGGCAAAAACACTCAACCTTCCTTACCGAGAAGGTTTTGTCAAGAACCGTTATGTTGGACGCACCTTCATTATGCCAGGTCAAGCATTGCGCGAAAAGTCCGTTCGCCGAAAGCTCAACGCCATTGAGAACGAGTTCAGAGGAAAGAACGTTCTGCTTGTCGATGATTCAATCGTGCGAGGCACAACCAGCGCTCAAATCATTGAGATGGCTCGGGACGTCGGCGCCTCGAAGGTGTATTTCGCCTCAGCAGCACCACCGGTTCGCCACCCCAACGTGTACGGGATTGACATGCCAGCCGTGAACGAATTCATTGCCAATGGCCGTTCTATTGAGCAAATCAACGAAACCATTGGCAGCGACCGTCTGTTCTACCAAACGCTTGATGATTTGATTGAGGTCACGCAACAGGAAGGCTCGGCAGTCTCTGCCTTTGATTCAAGTTGTTTCAACGGAGAATACGTCACTGGAGACATTGATGACGCCTACTTGCAGAAACTCTACGATGCACGAAACGATGCTGCGAAAGGACAATCTCATGTGGATGATGCAGTGATTGACCTTCACAACGATGAAGCCTTGTAATGAAGAAACAGCACAGGCGAGTTCTTTTGAACGACCGTGCACACCTCTCACCATGGTCTCTACCCGCCGAGTGGTTTCCCTTCTCACTCCGGAGGAAAAGATTGCTCACCTTGCCCTTGACCATGATCACGACCTCTTGGCCTGGGTAGAGGGGAGCCGTTCGGTTCATCTCGGGCGACTGAATGAAGATGGAGAACTGGAACATCTGAATGTGTTTTCATCCACAAACACGGTCTCCTTTCTCTCCTTCCATCGGTCGCATTTGGTGGTTGGAGACGACATCGGCGCCATCTGCTTCTACGATCATGAGGGCACCCTGCTTGAGTCTCAAGACGTGGATGGAGGCGTGCAAACCTGCCGCTTCATGGGCCTCAAAGCTGTGGTGCTTAGTGGCATGGGTGAAGTGGTTCTCATTCAATTTGAACGGCCACAAGTCAACCTCTCAAGGTCTTTGGAATTGAACGATGTGTTGCAGTTAGCCGTCCATTCAGATCGTATTTACGTCGCTGAACAAGGGGGAAGGGTTGTTGGCATGGATGAGGCAAAGATCGTCTGGCATCGCCCCGCTCGAGGAGACCATGGTGAGCGAATCACTGGGCTCGGATTAACCCGAGGGGGGCGGCTCTTTTTGACACGGGAAGGTCATGCTTTAGTGGCGGGTGATGAAGAAGCGATTGAATTTGAACTCTGGTCCAACGATGCATTGCAGGTTCGATACGATCAACGTATGCGATTACTTACTTCGGCGGAATCGCCTTTGGGGGCCGTCTTGGGTTTCGATGATGGGACCGTTCATCGTCTCTTGGAAGACGGTACAATGGAAGAAGTGTTGAACACCGGCCATCCCGTTTTTTCTTGCGCAGAATACCAAGGAGAGGTGGTGGCGAGTTCATGGTTTTACATCCACGGGATGGTTGACGGACAAGCATGGAAAGTAGAGCATCAAGGCATGCCAGAGATGTTTTGCTATCACCCTGCGCATCGTCGGTTGGTGTTTGCTGGAGACGACCAAAATGATTACACTGCTCCCGAACCCGTTGGAATGATGGATCTAAAAGAAGATGTCTTTGAAGCGGATACTTCGGACCTCTCACAATGGTTTCAGGTTCAAGCAACGGCCCAACCTCTCTCAGCGGAGGAACTGTATGGTGATGACGACGATATCCTTGAATTCCTCACCGAAGACGAGCGTGCTTCATTTTCCTCCACTCCTGAATCAACGGTTGCACCTGAATCATTGATGGCCGCCATGGAACAAAACATTGGGTCATCAAACGACCAACAACGAACACTTGACGAAGATGATTTGCTGGACGAACTCAACAGCGTCGAGGCGTTCACGCTGGAGGAAACGGATGATTTATTGGATGCGCTTTCTGCCTCAGTGAAGGAAACCATCCCTCCTCGGGCTCTTGCAGGGGATGACCAACGTCATGTCGCCGATAAGGATGGCGCCTGTGTTGTTCTTTTGGATGGAAGGGGCTCTTATGACCCGCACAATCGAATCGCTGGTTGGTCTTGGTACGATGAGCGTGGTCAAGAACTTACAAACGCCGCCCAGGTGAAACTCAAACTCCCAATTGGCCAACATCGGTTTGAACTTCGGGTGGTTGACGAGGATGGTTCGTGGACCATGGATTCCTTGGTCGTTCACATTTTGGATGGCTCAACCTCTTGAAGGAGTCGTTCCTGCGCAGACCATGGCGCTGAGCGAACCGTGGATTGACCACTTTTTCGTCGGGCCTTTGCAGATGCGATGCTCCGTCGTCACGGATCGAGCCAGCGGTGATACCATCATCATTGACGGTGGAGATGAACCACAACGGATCATTGACTGGGTTGACGGGTACCGTGGCTCGGGTCCAAACTGGACCACTGGCCCTGAAAACAAAGCCACGGCCGAGCAACAAAATACGCCGCAGCGTCGAGTTGTTGCCCTTGTGAACACGCATGCTCATTTTGACCACAGCGGCTTCATTCCTGCCCTCCGTGACCACTACGACGTGGATTGGTTTCTCCATCCGGATGATAACTATCTCCAAACATTAGCCCAAACCTCCGGGAGAAGGTACGGCCTTTCACTTCCAGAACCCGCCGTTGCCGACCAAGCCTTTGCAGCGGGGGAACGGTACACCTTCGGGACCATCGAGCTTCGTGTGCTTCATACTCCCGGTCACACGTTGGGAGGTTGTTGTTTACTCATTTCTGTCAATGATGGGCCCGACCATGTCTTTGTTGGAGATACCTTGTTTGCTGGTTCCGTGGGTCGAACCGACATCGCCAATTCTGGAGGGGATTTCGACCTTCTTGCCAATTCAATCCATACTCAACTCTGGCCACTTGATGACACTACCGTCGTTCACCCAGGACACGGTCCGCTGACGACGATTGGCCACGAAAAGCGAACCAACCCCTTTGTGGGAGACCCCGCAGGAAAGGGCGGGACGTTCGGCTTTGGAAAGTACGCCTGATCAGTCCATCATGCCTTTCAGGCTTTCATGAAGCACCGGGAGTGCCTCTTCCCAAGTGGCTACAATGCCGTAATCAGCGTGTTGGAAAATCGGGGCGTCAGCATCTTTGTTGATGGCCACGATGTACTTCGAAGAGCGCATTCCAGCGAGATGTTGAATCGCCCCAGAAATGCCAACGGCGATGTAGAGGTTCGGATTGACGGTTTTTCCAGTCTGTCCAACCTGCATGGAGTGTGGGATGGCTTCCCATGTGTCAACGGCTGCTCTTGAAGCGCCAACGGCGGCTCCGATGGTGTCAGCAATCGCTTCCAAATGCGTGAAATTGTCTGGAGACCCCATGCCTCGTCCTCCAGAAATCACGATGTTGGCTTCTGATACGTCAAGACGCTCGGAGGCTCGGGCCATGAATTCTTGAACCGCCGTGGCCACATTTCCGTCGGTCGCCAAGATCTGGTGATCCATTGCGCCACCTTCGGCCGGCGTGAAGACGTTCGAGCGAACGGAGATGACAACAGGGCCCGTGGCAGACACGGTTTGCATGGCCTTCCCACTGTAGACTGGAGAGGTGATCTCCCCATCTTGAATTTTCACGGCGTCCTGCACCACTGGAATATTCCTTCGAGCGGCCAATCGTGCTGCCATGTCTTTGCTTTGAGGACTGGCTCCTGTAATGATGGTTCCTATTGGGATGACGCCATCAAGCGCACTCGCCCATCCACTTGCATCGTAGTGGGCAAAGGCGCCAGATTTTGCGGCGATGATGTTTCCTGCCCCCATTCCGGCTGCACCTGATGCTTGGTTCGCATCTGTGCATGGCACGACAAGGGTGGGTTCCCCTCCGAAAGTTTTGGCGGCGCTGACCAGTTCAGCTGTGCTTGGGTGGACGGCGTTGTTGTTCATTTCTGCAATTACAATTGTTTGTGTCATGGTTTCACCTCAAAGGACGTTGGCTTCATCTCGAAGCAGGTGTGCGACCTCAGCCGCTGCGGCGCCACCCTCGTAGCTTTTACCGGCAGGTTTGGCCTGCGGTAGAGCGTGGTTGACGATGGAAACAGTGGACGGCGGGACCTCTATAGAAAGAACCTCTACACTGGCTCGCTTGGCTTGCATGATCCCTTTGACATTGGGTTTTCGAACTTTCAGGGATCCTTTGTCGCATGAAACAACTGCAGGAAGCGGTACACTGA
>Ga0066856_10000163_pt1 | contig 23035 bp, 13 predicted proteins | sample ETNtaG_5_FD_65605 | JGI IMG/M metagenome (GOLD analysis project Ga0066856, IMG submission 65605) | Marine microbial and viral communities from oxygen minimum zone, Eastern Pacific Ocean - ETNP201406SV205 | ecosystem: Environmental > Aquatic > Marine > Oceanic | place: Pacific Ocean: Eastern...
AAAAAAAAGAAAAGAAAAGAAAAGGCCAGACTTTTGACCAAAAGAGAGACCACCTCTTTTTTTTTTCTTTTTTATTACGATGATGAAAGACGACTCAATACTCCTGTCGACCGATTTTTCTCTCTCTTTATTAATTAACTGACGGTTATGTTCTTCTTCTTCTTCTTCTTTGTGTACCACCACCACCACCACCACCACCAGCAAAGCCTATAGCCGTTAACGAACGAATCGTTGGTAGAAATCTACGACGCGATCACGCAATCTCGGTTACCGGGGAACTCGGATCGACGCGACGATCCGCTGTTGAAAGCGGCGGAGAAGGACTTGCCGAATATCGGCATCATCAAATCCATCGATCCGAGGTGGCAGGCGCAATCCAACTGGTATCATCATCCGGTTCCCGGGAAGGATGCACGGGAAGGGAAGTTTACCATGTGCGTTCCTGGGGAGTGGGATAACTCGTACACGTATAACTTCTTGTCGTTGTTCCGCAGCGGCATGTGCATCAAGGAAGTGCGCACAGATATTCAAGGCGGTGATTTTAGCGGGTGCGATATTCGCGTGTTTAACCAGTACGCGTTTATTTGGAGAGACGATTTTAAGGTGGGGAACCATACCGCGAGGTCTGAAGACAACTATTTTGCCCCTCCGGCGAAGTTGCATCCGAACGTGGTTGATTTCTATTACGCGCACGAGTCGCCAGATCACTACGGGTACGAGTTAAGAGGCGATACGGAGTATTCCAAGAAATCGTTGAGAAATATGCAATATTTAGCCTGGTTTAACGGTGATCCGGATTCTCAGCATCGATCGAGTTTGTGGTATCCGTTTGGTCCATCGATCGGTGAGTTATTGAGAGATTACTCATTGTTTACCATGCCGAGAGAGAAGAGAATTCCAGTCATCGGATGGATGTCCAAAGACTGCGTGTTGAGAGAACGCATCAACATTTTGGTGGAAATTTCCAAACATTTTCCAGTGTTTAGTATGGGGAGGTGCGAACAAAACATCCCTCCGCCAACGGATGACCCTGGACGCCTGGGTGACTTTGGTGACCAGCAAAGAACCAAAGCGCAGTATATGTTTTACTTCGCGGTGGAGAATGGCATTCAGTGCCCGCACTACATGACTGAGAAGATATGGGACGCATTATCGAGAGGTTCGATTCCAATTTACATCGGTTGGGACGGCATGGAGGAATACATCCCGTCCAAAGATGCCATCATCGATTTGAGAGACTTCTCGTCGCCGGCGGAATTGTCCGCGAGATTGACGGAAATCGCGACGAACGACACGGCATACGCGAAGGTGCACGAATGGAGAATGAAATCGCCGGATCAATGGCCTATCAAATTCCGCAACTTGATTCGTCAAGTCAGTTCAGACATGAAGTTTGGCATCTGCTCGACGATGAAAGAAGGGCCGAACAACCACCCACCCGCTGTGCCGACGGAGAAATGCGATCGTTCCGTGAACATTATGGGCATGCCGGTCACGGAGTACCCGGGGAGAGATGCCGCGTGGTGGGAAGTCGCCGGTTGGAAGGTTGAAACGGCGCACAAGGTAGACAGCAACGCAGTGGCGAGGGTTGAAATCCAATCGCCCATGAAGTTCTTGACGAAAAAATGCGACGACCACAAGGTTGAATGCTTTCACACGTTGAAAACGGCGTCGTCAAAGATGGGCGATAAGCCGCAGCAGCAACGCAACAATGACAAGAACAACAACAACATCGGCGTGCAAAGAAAAATGGAGAACAACCAAAACAACCAAAACAAGAACAGTAATGTCCAAAACAGGGTCAAAAAAACCACCATGCGACGGATGAAGGAAAAGGGTGACATGCTGCCCGATTATGTCAGCACCGTGGACGTGCGCAAAGGTAAAACTCCGGTGCGTTTGAGCAACAGCAACGGTTCCGCGCACAAGGGCGAAGCACATGGTCGCGAGGAAGATTACGAGTCTGTCTTGCCCACAAAGAACTCGATCAAGACCGCGAGCATGGGTGAATCCGAATTGGAATTCACAGACGGCGACGAGGGCGACATGGAAGAAGAAAAGGATGTAGAAACGACGAAAAAGTCGTCGTCCAAGAAGTCTTCCAAGAAGCGTGAAACTGAGGAAGAGAAAGAACAACGGCTCAAGAAGGAAAAAGAGGATGAAAAAATAGCGGCTAAAATCGCCAAGCGCGAAGCCAAAGCATTAGAACGCGTCCACGAAACAGTCGCGGACTTGCCAGTCATCAAAGATAAGTTGGCGACGGCACCGCCGCCTCCAGGGGAGGCGTTGCACGACGTCACGAAAACGACGGATGACTTTGACGCCGAAGCGCCGAGTGCAGATAAAGAGGAAGTGGAGGCTTTGAAAGAGCGGTTAGCGTTGCTGGATCACGTTTCGAGCAAGGCATCCTCTCATCATCGAGGATAATATGCACGCACGCACGCACGCACAGACGCATGCGTCCCGTGTGGTACCGCTACGTATTTAGAGAAGAAAGAAAGAGTTTTCGAATGCACACAATTTTATACATACTATTTAAAATTTTACTACGTCACACGAACACGAATGACTGCTCTCCTCCTCCTCCTCCTCCTCCCCTTCCTACTCTTTGTCCATTCCGAAACGACGTACACGCGCGGACAAAAAATCCCCCCACATAATTGTGTCGCGGCGCACGGCGCGTCGCTCGGCGGATCACAATCGCATCCCACACAATGTGTTTAAGGTTTATCATCTCACACATTCAAAAGGAGTTCTTTGGAAGCGCGTTGTTGATTTTGCACTTTACTTTACTCTCTTCCTCTTGTGGAGCCAGTTCTTCGCAATACTTGTGGTGGTGGTGGGTCGTTCCGCGTGCTGCGAGGAGCATCATGTCGTATCGTTCGGTGGACGTCGCTGCGGTTGCCGCAGAAGACGTGGAACAGCGCGGCGCTACTAAAGTGAACAACGTTGGGGAAGCGCATCCTCATCGAGCCGCGGGATTGAGGGAGCCATCGTCGTCGTCGGCGACGAAAACACTTTTTGTCGCCGCTATCGGCGCGATGACCGTGCTGGGATTTGGCGCGACGGTGACGTCGAGCAGTCGCGATGGAATGCGAGGAAACTCGGTGAGTTCGGCGTTTCCCTCGTTTCGATTGGGGTCCAGCAGACATCGCTCTTCGTATGCCGCTTCGAGTCGTTTAGGCGACGGTCCAGATGGAGCTCCAATTTGTGCGCAAGACTTGCACATGATCAAAGAAAAGTTAAACGACGCCACAAACGCAAACGATCCGATGAAAGCGGCCATTGAGAATGATATCCCGAATGTAGGAGCGTTTCCATCGATTGATCCACACTGGGAGAGTCACACGAATTCGTGGCACCACACGCCGGCGTTTAGCGGGAACAGCGGCGAGGATGGGTTTGTCATGTGTTTACCAGGGGAGTGGGACGATTCGTACACGTATAACTTTGATTCTATGTTTCAAGAAGGGATGTGCATTAAAAAAGTGAGAACGGATATCGTCAATGGGGATTTTTCCGGGTGCGATGTCAGAGTGTTTAACCAATTCGCGTACATCTTCCAAAACGATTTCAAGCAAGGGAACATCACGTCTAGAGCGGAAAATAACGTGTTTCATCCGCCACCGAAACTGAGTCCGGATGTGGTTGATTTTTATTATGCGCACGAATCACCGGATCATTACGGGTACGAGTTGAGAGGCGATACGGAGTATTCCAAGAAATCGTTGGGGAATATGGAGTATTTGGCATGGTTCAACGGCGACCCGCATTCGCCGTACCAATCGAGCGTCTGGTACCCATTCGGGCCGTCAGTTGGCTCGATAATGAGGGACTATAAGTTTTTCACGAAATCTATTATAGAGAGGATCCCGGTTGTCGCGTGGATGTCGAAAGATTGCGTTCAGCGTCATCGCATCAACCTGTTGGTAGCATTATCGAAGCACTTTCCGGTATTTAGTATGGGGAGATGCGAACAAAACATCGCGCCGCCAACGGGCGACGTGGGACGCTTGGGCGATTTCGAAGCGCAACAGGAAATGAAATCGAAGTATATGTTTTACTTTGCGTTGGAAAACGGCGTCCAATGTCCTCATTACGTGACCGAGAAAATATTTGACGCGTTGACGAGAGGTTCGATTCCGATTTATATCGGTTGGGACGGGTTCGAGGAGTACATTCCGTCAAAAGATGCCGTGATTGATTTAAGAGATTACGAGAGTATCGACCATTTAGCGGCAAAATTAGCTAAAATTGCCACATCTGAGAGCGAATACGCCAAGTACCACGCGTGGAGATACAAGTCGCCAACCGAGTGGCCTTTAAAGTTTCGCAACTTGGTTCGTCAAGTCAGTTCGGACTTGAAGTTTGGCATTTGCTCGACTTTGAAAGAAGGGCCGTCGAAACACCCACGAGTAGAACCATTTGAACAGGTGACGGACGTGTGCAACCACGACGTGAACATCATGGGAATTCCGGCGAGTCAGTACCCGGGCAGACCGGCGGAATGGTGGGAAATTCTGGGCTGGAAAGCGGATACCGCCGGCGAGGTTGCAAAAGTCGAAGTCGCGGATCCGACACAATTTTTGCAGAAGAAATGCGACAAAATGCACCACGCAGAATGTTGGGAATTGAATATGCCCGATTTAGTGTCATATGCGCGAGCGGTATACCCCGACGAAGAAGAGGATAGCGAAAACGAATCTGGGGAGGAAAGTGGCGACGAAGAACTAGAGGTTGAAAAAGCGCACGAGTCGTTCATAGATGTCATGGAAGACGTCGTGGGCGAAGTCGAAGACGCCTTCGACGGTGATGATGATGATGATGACAACAACAACAACAACAACAACAACAACAACAAAGACGACGAAGTTGCATCATCTTTGTCCGACGACAATAGCAGAGCATCTAGCAACGAGAGGTCTTCCGATCACCACAACAAACACTACGACGAAGAGGAAGGGGAGGAGGAAGAGGGTGAGAACGACGGCAACGACGACGACGAGAACGAAGGCCGAAGCGTGGTTAAAATCAACGGCGAAGAAGTCACCGGTATGCTTGACAACCCGGCGACGACGCCGTCCGACCTCTTGTTACTCCGAAAAGAACTCGAATTGTTGGAAAAAGAAAACGCGCTGTTGATGGTTAAAGAGAAAGCTGCTCGATTGGGCATCGTCGACGACGAATGACGCGAACAACATTACCACGCAATACTAGTTTCTCGTAATAGGCTGTAATATAGTATATCGGTATTCACCCTTCTCCACGCGTTTGTCATCACCGCCGTGCGGTGAGAATTTTTTCGTCGTTGTGCTCCTTTTGAAAGAGGCAAAACGTTCGGCTCAAAAAGGAACCTTTGAAAAAAGCGGGGTCATTGTTCGTTAGAATTCTTCTTCTTCTCTATATATTAGTGCACATACATATCGCGTATTTATACGAACCGTTTACGCGGCGTCGATACATCCGGGGGAGAAGGCGAGGGCGAGAGTGTGAGAGACGGCGAGAGGGAGGATCGACATGTCGGCGAGATCGGAAAAAGTGTCCTCGTCCAAAGCAAAGCTTCCTCGGATCGGCAACAGAAACACCAGCAGTGGCGGCGACAAGAAAAGTTCCCCGCCGAAAGGGCTGAACAGCGCGAGCGTAAAAACCCTCCTCAACGCGCCTTTACAAAAGATCAAACTCCCGCGATGGACATCCATACCAAACGCGTGCGTCGCATCCGCGCTGGCGGTGTGCTGCACGAATCCAATGGACAGAGCGAAGACGTTACAACAGTTACCAGGGAAGAATACTTGGGGTAAAGGCTCGCTCGAAGTTATAAGGAACATGGCGAAGAGGGAAGGCCTTATTGCCGGACCGTACAGAGGGTTACCATCGGCCGTCGCGCGAGAAGCATCGAAAAACATGTTTCGGATTGGTCTGTTTACACCTTTGTTACTCACGCTGCATCCACCGGGAAAAAATAAAGATAGGGTAACTGGAGAGGATATTCCCGTCCCGGCATGGAAGCGGTTCGTGGCAGGAAGTTTGAGCGGAGCATTAGGTGCGGTAAGTTCAAATCCGTTCGATTTAGTGAAAACGAGGATGCAAGTACCGGCGGATATGTGCGAGTATAATGGGCTGACGAACGCGTTTTCGACGATTTTGAAAGGCGAAGGATGGAAGGCGTTCTATAAAGGGGTCGGGGCGAGCGTGTGTAGAGATATGTTGGGGTCATCGGTGAATTTAACCGTGCAAAGCGTCACGAGCGAGTGGATGATTGAGAAGGAGGTTTTTCCACCCGGATCGCCATGGTTAGGTGGGCTCTCGGGGGTGTTGAGTGCGGCCGCGAGCGTGGCGGTGATGCAACCGATCGATACTAGTAGAGCGTACGTGTATTTGAAACCGCACATTTTTTCAAACTCGATCGAAGCAATGCGATACATCGTCTTGAAAGAAGGACCATTGAAGTTATATAAAGGCGCTGTTCCGCACTTTTTGAGAACTGCGCCTCACTACGCGGCTATGTTTAGCATTTTAGAATATATCACCGGTAAAGAGCGGGTTATATTCAGAGATATGAACGCCAAACGATTTCGAGAGATGGGCATTTTTGATAAAGACGTCTCCAACGAACTCGCGAAGATGTGTAAAGTGAAGGTGTTCAAGCCGAAACAGGAAATCAGTAAAAGCGGGGTTGTGGAGAAGGAGATGGTTTTGATTGTTCGCGGGAAAGCGTTGACCCCAAGCTCTGGCATTGCTAGTTCTGGATCGTATTTCGGCGAACAGTCGTTGATCCACGATAACTACCGTGCTGGGGAAACCGTCGTTGCGAAGACCAATATGGCGTGTTTAGTCATCGATAAGATGGATTTCAAGAGAGCCACGTTAAGAGCGCAACGATTACGAGGTAGCGCGCAAAAGAAGAAGTCAACATCAACGGACAAGGAAGATGTCGACCAAGACCGATTCACGGCGGCCACGAGCGATTTCTCCACCGATGGCGACGCCATGATGGGTTACTACGCCAAGAAGATGGACGAAATCGAATTCCGCGAACAACTCTCCACCAGCTGGCGAAAGTCTCGCGACAAGAAGCTCATTGACTCCGTCCAAGTATTCAAAGGTATGTCCCCGTACGAACGCGCGTTGATAGTGGAGTCCGCCAAGAAATGTCGCTACGAATCCGGTGAAAAAATTACCCGCGAAGGCGATCGCGACAAGGGTAAAACCTTCTTCGTTGTCCTGAAAGGCCGCGCCGCGATGGTCGCCAGAGACGCCGACTTTGACGAAAATGAATTCATAAACATGAAAAACCCGCAGCAAATTCGTAAAATCGTCCGAACCTTTGCCCCGGGTGGTCATTTCGGCGGAAAAGCGTTATTAACTGGAAATCCTCGCCAAATGACCATCGTCGCTCGCGGCAACGTCGAAGCTTTAGCTATCGATAGCGAAAGCTTGAAAGAGTTAAAAGAGAAAGATCCAGACTTGGTGGAAAAGATAAAAAAGAACTTGAAAAGGGAGTACGATAGGATTGGCGATTGGAGGTTTAGCAGCATGATGATGGCGTAAGTTAACACGCGACATATGATAGAGAGAGAGACACAGAGAGTTTTAGAGTAGACAGGCACAACAACAGATTAATGGATTGCAAAATGCAAAAGCACCTCATAAAAAAGGACCAAGACACGCACACCCACGCGCACGCACATTATGTCCTCGCATTCGATAACCGTCCTATACTTTGCCTCCGCCAGAGAGGCCACTAAAGGTCAAATATCCTCCGAATCTGTGCATCTCGATGCGCCATCCATCTCCGTTTCCAAACTCAAATCGATTCTAATCGACAAACACGGGAAGACATTGGAATCGATTTTAAAAACGTGCGCGGTGAGTGTGGAACAAGAATACAGCGAAAGCGATGAAGATGTAATTCGGAGTGGAAACGAGGTGGCGATTATCCCACCGATTTCGGGTGGATGACGGTGGAAAAGTGAGAAGAAAAACGCGTTGAAGATGGTTGTTATAACGGGCGCCCGCATTGTATGTATTCCCTCAAAAATCGTCTTTTTGACGAGCACAACACGCACTGAATAAACGACACACTTTTTGTGCGGGAAAGAAGATAAGAGAAATGCGATTTATCTCGAACATCAAATTCGGCTCGGACGCGTTTAAAAAATCTGGAAAAGAAGGAGCGAATGACTTTTGGAAGCGAGCGATGCGCGAGAACAGCAAGCGCGAGGCGTTGAATTCTACCAAGAGAAAATTACCCTCCAATTCCAACGGTGGTCTTTCTTCATCATCCCCAACGCGACAGTTATCGACCGCGGTGAAGGCGTCGAGTAATGCCGTCGCGCAATCATCCTCATCCTCATCGTTTAACGTGCCACCGATGATGAAATCGGCGTTAACCAGCGCTGGTTTAGGTATCGTCGGCGATTGCGTCGCGCAGACGTTGCAGAGAAAACCTTGGGAAAAAAAAGAGGTCGAGACAAAGAAGAAAAATTCGCAGCCGGCGGATGAGGGAGGATACGATTACCCTCGAACAGCAAGACAGTCTCTCTTCAACCTCACCTTCTACGGCCCGTTACAACACGTCTGGTACATATTTCTGGGGCAAAAATGGCCGACTGTCCCAGGTTCTATGGCGACATCCAACCTCTCGCCGTTTGCGACAAAAGTATTCTTGAACCAAGCGGTGCTCGGGCCAGTGGTCGTCGTGTGCTTCTTCGCCTGGTCGCAAGTGCTTACGAATACGTTTACGGTAAACGACTGGACGCATAAAGTGCAAAGAGATGCGTTGCCGACGTTGCAAAGAGGTTGGGCGTTTTGGGTTCCGGCTAGTGCGATTAATTTTGCCCTCGTCCCGGTGAATAAGCAGGTGCTGTACATGTCCTGTTGTTCGATCGTGTGGAATTGCATCTTGTCCCAAGCCGGGAACAAGAAAGGTGTCCAGGAGGATAAGAAAAAGAAGTAATCTTAGCCGGTAGACTTTTTTCTGCGTGTTGATTTCATTGTTGTCTTCTCTTCATGAGGCGTTTTCTCCTCTCTTAGTCTCGTTCCCTTCCATTTTTCCGTTTGTCATTACACGCTATAAAATAAATTCCTCATTTTTCTCCTCGCTCGCGTAGGAGTTCACTCATCACGACGAAAAGAAGATGGACAGATATCGAAAAGAGTTTTGGCAGAAAGACTTATCGGACGTCGCGTTCTTCCGAACGGTCGCGTGTGTCATCTGGGCGTCGTTTGGTGCTACTTTACCCGTACGTTTTTGAGTTTTTCAAATTTGTCAAACCATTTCCCCCCTAAATTTGTGTCGTGCGTACATTTTGACTGATGTTTCCTCTCTCTCTTCATTCCGCGTGCACTTTAACAGATCTTTGTATTTCACTTCGTGATGCTGTGCTTGCGTCTGGGAACATTTGGAAACTGTGTGAGAACATCTGCGACATTTTTTTCGCTCGTGGTTCCAATTTCACTGGCCACTGCCAGGGCAGGGCGACCGATATCGAGTGCGAGCAGTGGTTCGGGTTCCTCTTCTAACGGCGTTTTTCTCATCTCGAGAGACATGGTGGATTCGAGTCATGGCGTGGCACTTCCAAATGCCGTTTCCGCAAAGCCTCTTGAGGCTCGCTTGCGGAACGCGACGAGATCGAACGCGAAACGTGCGACGGATACGTTGGCGTTTGTTGTCGCGAGAGTTTTCATAGGTGGGATGTTTTTGATGCCAATGTTTAGTCATAGTAAAAGGAATAGCTCTAGCGTTGGTTATTTCGGCGCCTTATATGCGTTTGCATTGTCGATGGGGAGTTTAGGATTGGTGAGATCGTGGACTACGTGGAATTGGTCGGTCCGGTCGAAAGTGAGAGCAGTTTTAACGCCGATTGCAGGACACGGGGATAGGATCGTGCAATCGTCGAGAATTTTGTCGTGGCTGGAGAAATCCAGGAACCAATTTGGTGGGACGAGTAAAGACTCGATCTTAAGAGAGAAAGTTGTGACCGCTCGCGCAAATGGGAACGCTTTCGAAAAAGTGAGATTGGCGGCTCTTACGTATCCGCGATTTCATGATGATTTACACTTTCAGTTTTCGCAAACGGGTCAGCGCAAACGATATTTTCGAGTTAAAAGAATCGCGTTTGATGTCGCGATGGATCCAGTTGTATTCCTATATTCCGCGAAGATGGTAGTCGTCGTGTTTGTTGCTCAAATCTGGTTGAGTTGGTTTCGATTGGCGCCGTCGACGTCCATTTTTTCTTTGATTTCAAAATTCGTTCCAGGGTACGTCGTTTATATCACGTTCAAAATTTGCAGAGACGTGTGCGAATCGATATTGACGGAACCATACGCGTTTCGACCTGATATAAGAGCCGCGGGAACGGAGCACATGGCGTTGGAACCGTTGATGAGAGCGATGCGCGGCGAATTTGTTTCTGAATACGCGTTTTCTCAAGTCTTGGCGTTTGACGATTGCTTGAAAATTGCAAGTGGAGACGATTTCGAGTACGGGAGATTACCTTTACTCTACAGCGGAAGCGATACGATGGGCTCGGCAGCGTTTGGTGTCGTAGCTCCTGGGAAAAGGCGATTTGCCGCGGACGCGAATACCGATGAAGTTGGCGAAGACGAGGACGAGGACAGCGGAAAGAGTCCAGATTTCTTGGATGTTTTGTCCGTCAAGCGCGCATTTTTAGCGTGCGCATTAGCGCCGGCAACGGCAGTGGCCCGAGCCATGCGCGAGTTCCACGAAAAGGCTATCGTGGCGGACTCGAGATCGAGCGCTGGGCCTCAGTCTGCAGCTTCTAAGTCCTCCGACGGCGTAGGAGAAGGCTTTGACGTAGGAGTAGGAGTAGGCGGAGGTATCGGTGGCATGTTAAGTCTTGAAGCGATGCAAATGCGTAAACACAGACAATTACAAGCATCGATTGCATCCAGAAAAGCCGCACAAGCGGTGGAAGATTACGGTACGCTCGCCGACCTGGGTATGAAAATCGCCACCGCCATGTTTAGCAATATGGATGAGTTTGGGGACGAAATGATGGACATTGTCGACGGCGGCATTGACCGACGAAATAATGCGAAGGTTTTAGGTGAACATGAACGACCAACGTTTAGAGACGTGGCGATTGCGGTGTGTGCGTATCGCGAGGCGGTGAAACGCGTGAGGGAGGTGACGTTTCCAGACTCTTCGGTGACCACAACTTCGTCGGCTCAACACAACTTGAAAGGCGACATAGGCGATACCGTAATGCCGCAAACGACGAATCTTGACGGTGGCCCCGAACCAATCATCCGCCCATCCGGTATTCCGTTTCAAACCGGATGGACCGCAACATCTACTCGGGGAAGAAACGAAAATGTTTCCTTCTGGTCCTCTCTCAGCGGTGGCGACGCTGGAAGCGTGCGATCCTCCTCGCTGTCCTCTCTCTACTCTACCTATCCAGCCATATCGCAACTCCCGGTCGCCGAAGCCGCGCAAATCCACGAGTCGTTCGCCAATGGTGTAGTCTTCAAACTCGCATTACTCTCAAAAAACGGCGCATTATTCGCCCGACCGGGATCGCGACTCGCCTTTCTCGAAAAAGCCATGAACAAGCCGTCGTCGCCTCCGATTTTAGGACAGTTCAAATCCAGAAGATTCAGTAGAACAGAAGAGGACGAAAATCGAGAAGAAGACAGAGATTTGAGATGTTCCTATTTTGGCGACATCGATTCGCACGAGAAAGTCTTAGCCGGCGCGGTTTCAGCCTTCTCGATTTGAGAATAGATAATTTTAGTAGGTGTTTGCAACAGACGTAGACAAATACATAACAGAGACAAGAAAATATCGTCATCCTTTTTTAAAAGAAGCGCGCGAGACATATCGAGCGAAGGACATGACCACGACAACCTCGCACTCGTTTCTCGCCCGCTTGCTTTCCTCGCCTTCGAGATCGCTTCCTCGTTCTTCTTCGACTCGTCGTCCTTTATCTCATCAGAACAGAATCCACTTTGGGGAAACTAGAGCGGCGGCTGCTCGAAGAGGCGTAGCATCTTCGTCTACTACTTCAGACTCGACGACATCTTCGACACGAGAAGAACAACACTTATCCGAAAAGCAAAAGTGCATCCAACAGAATTTCATAAAAGGTCGAGGATTGGACATCGACGTGCGTCCAGAATCGTACGAGGACGAATTGAGAGAGAAAATTTCCCGAGCAAAGAGTTATTTCCTCAAATCGGTTTTCCTTCCAGACGAAGATAAAATTGAAATTTTCAAATCGAAACAAATCGACGGCGGATTTCGGATGCGCGCGGTGTTTGGAGTACATCTAGACGGCCCAATTGATGCTAGATACAGTATGGTCGAAGTTCTAGGAACGTCAGTTTTACCGTCTGGGAAAATATACAAGGAGAAGAAGACTGTGTTCATTGATGCGTTTCCAATGGGATCCGACGCGATGCGAGCGGCGATGCCCTCGGTGAGAAGTTTAGTTGAACAGGACGATGCGAATTTACGAAGAAGGCTTTTTCAGGTAGAGTTTTTGACCGCGACGAGTGGTGATGTGGTGGTGACGATGTGCTACCATCGGAAATTAGACGATGAGTGGATGAAGGCCGCGGAAGGAATGCGAGAGGAGATGAATAGAAGGCATCCGGAGTTGAACGTGTCGATTATCGGAAGAGCGAACAGGATGAAGAAAGTTGTTGGAGATGCGTTTGTGACAGAGAATGTTCATTTGGATGGGGAGGTTTTGAAGTATAAGCAGTTGGAAGGGCAGTTTGCGCAACCGAACGCGCAGGTTGCGACTGAAATGCTCAAGTTTGCACGGTCGTGTTGCGATTCTTCTTCTTCATCGAATGCCGATTTTCTGGAACTATACTGTGGCAATGGTCATTTCACAGTGGCGTTAGCGCCGTACTTTCGAAAGTGTTTATCCACAGAAATTTCGAAAACGAACATAGCCGCTGCTCGAGAAAACATAAAAATGAATGGAATTAAAAATACGCACGTCGTGCGCTTATCCGCCGAAGAGGTTGTTCAAGCCATTGACGGCGAACGAGAATTCACGCGATTGAAGAATACTGAATTAGATTTAACCGCGTTAAACATCAAAACTGTCCTCGTTGACCCGCCTCGCGCTGGCTGCGGCCCAGATGTGTCCAAAATGCTCCAAAGATTCGATAACATAGTTTACATTAGCTGCAACGCGGAGACGTTAGCCGAAGACATGCTCATACTCTCCAAAACGCACGACATGAAGCGGTTCGCGGTTTTTGATCAGTTCCCATACACGCCGCATTTAGAATGCGCAGCATATTTAGTCAAGAAGAAGAGTTAAAACAATAGAGTGAATACTACACATGCACATATAGAAAGCAACGTGCGCGCGCACGCAAACGATTGTAACTACCATAAAACTAAAAACAACAAAATTTAACTCAAACAAACTAATGATGATACGGCTCCCCTCTAACAATCGTCCACGCTCTATAAATCTGTTCCAACAACATAATCCTGGCCACGCGATGGTTCATCACCATCTCGCTTAGCCGCAATTTTATGTCGGCTCTTGATTCCACTTCTTTTGCATGACCAAACGGGCCGCCAATCACAAACACCAACCTTCCATGTCCTAAGTCCCCACTCTTCGCGAGCACGTCCGATGCAAACTTTTCTGACGTCAACGATTTCCCTCGTTCGCATAACAAAACCACAAAATCTCTCGAATCGATCTTCTTCATCACTCGATCCCCTTCACTCTCTTTTTGCTGGTCTATGTCCTTCTCATTCTTTGGATTTTGTGGTGTTGAAATCAGCTCGAATTTCACGTATCGTTTAATTTTCGTTTCAAAATCGTTCTCTAACTTCCTATACAGCGTGCTTTCGTCACCGCCGTTCGATTTCACGGCGATGATGGCGGTCGGTATGGGTAAGCATTCGCGTCTGTTTTTGATTCTGTTCGCGTCTAATTTTTGTTGCAGACTTTCATTCCGCGACGACGCTCTTGCTGTTGTCGATGATGCCGCTCGAGAAGACGCTCGAGGATTCGCACGCTCGCACCACCGACGCGGCCGAATCAGACGACGCGGAGACAACACGCGTCCCTCGGCCAGTTTCATCGCCAACCGCGACATCATCGTCATTTTTTTCTTTTGGAGGAAAGGAAAGGAAAGGAAAGAAATGTGGATAATACTGTGGAAGCATTTTTTTTTGTGGAAGAAAAAAGAGGGGAAATTTTCGAAAAAAAAAGAAATTTCCACGCGTAAAACATTACAAACACACTGAACGAACGCGGAGATCAACAACGTCAAAAAACCACATCGCGTCATGTCTCCGACACACAAAAAAGGGGCGCGTCGAGACGACGATGCGTTCGGCACCTCTCCGTCGTCGAACAACAACTTCGCGAGCAACAAGAAGCAGAAGAAAGCGTCGACGAATACTAATGGAGTCGAACCACTTCCTGACATCATCCCTCAAGAGGCGTTGGAGAATGATGTCTTCGCGTCCGACTCTGCGCGCGCGACATCGGTAGATTTCAAGGGGCAAAAGTTTACCGCGGTGGCCTTCAACGTCGCCGGCTTACGCGCGATGCTGAAATCGAAACCTCAGTGTTTACGCATGATAGTAGATAAAACGCAATGCGATGTCTTGATGTTTTCCGAGCACAAATTGAACCCGGAAAATGTGGAGGAGGCAACGAAACAGTTGAAACAGTTCTTGCCAGAGTTTGCGACGGTGAAGTTTGCGTGTTCGACGGCGAAAAAAGGGTACGCCGGGGTGTGCATTTTGGCCCGGAGTGGGTGGACAAAGACGGCTAAAACAGAAGGAGGAAAGTCGCCCATGAAGCAGACGTCGATTAAGGATATGTTTGGTGGCGTTAAGAAGGAAGCAGAAGGGACATCCCCTTCCACTGCTACTGCGTACGACGGGCCGAAGCTTTTGAATGTCACGGAGGGTTTGCTCGATAAGAAACACCTCACGGAAGGCCGCGCAATTACTTTGGAATTCGATACATTCAACGCTGTCTTTACGTACGTTCCAAATAGCGGGGAAGGTTTGGTCCGTTTGGGTTTCAGAATCAACACATGGGAAAAAGAATGTCGCGAGCATTTGAACGCGTTGCAGGCAAAAAAACCGACGATTTACGGAGGCGATTTGAACGTCGCTCATTTAGATATTGACATATATAATGTGAATGCGAAACATATTCCGAAGTCGTCTGCAACGACGCCACAAGAGAGAAATGCATTCGGAGTGATGATGAAAGAGTGCAAAATGAAGGATTGTTTCCGCTATTTCAATCCTACGAAGAGCGGATGGTATACGTATTGGTCTCAAAGAGTTGCGAACAGGCCAAAGAACAGAGGGTTAAGGTTGGATTACTTCTTAGCCAGCGATAAAATGTTCGAAGAAGATGCAAAGGTCAAGGTAGTGTCCAGCGGAATCTTAACGGAGATGAAAGGCAGCGACCATTGCCCCGTGTACATCACTTTGGACGTGCAGAAATAATCTTCAGACAACTTTTAGACAATTTAAATTCATATATACACGAACAAAACGGTATTTTATATTCGTTTCTTTTTACACTATTGCTAGACGCTACTACTTTACATCGTCAGAGCATCGCGTCATCTACTTGGACATCTTTCAGCTCATCGTCTATATCGTCTTTGTCCGATTTGGCAACTCGACCTTTATTATACGAGACATTATCCGAAGTAAACAAGTGTTTGTACTTCTTCTTGACGCGGTTTTTCAGAAACGAAAGCAGAGAACCGATACCCGAAGGTTTAGTACTCGAAACGGACAAATAACCGTAGGCGGACACGTGCGCAACATTCGGATTTTTTGATAAGAAAGCTCTAAACGTATCCACGTACCGCTTACACCTTTCATCCAACGGAAACGCGATACACGCCACGACAGCTTTGAGTTCGCAAAGCGCGATGTTTGACGGAGAAATTTCCTCCTGATTTGCAAACATCCTTTCTGGCCACCACGCGCGATTCTTGCTCACATTATGGAAGATAATCTCGTATTGACTGGCGTACGCGATGGGACTTTCTCCTGCAAACGTTTCAATACCTAAAAGCGCGGTGCTCAAATATTTCCAAGATATTTCGTCCCCTGGCAAGCACTCGACACGTTCGCACGCGGCATGTAAAAGCTCGTTCACATCAATTGCGCTTCCAATGTATTCGGCACTTCCTGAATCTAACGCACTAAAATCATCAGTGTTGTTCATATCTCGTGTATAGTCGTCATCGAGCGCATCTTCCAAAAAATAAACTCCTTCTACGAGTTGCGCATCCACCGCTTTACTATTATACTTCCAACAACGCATCAGAAAGTGCGTGGCAATTTCACACGTCGGGTTAACTCGCAACGTGCCGAAACATGCGTTCAAGATGTTATGTGCATCCATGCAGTCAAGTGTATGACTCGTTCTAAACGAATGAGAGTGTCCATCTGCTTGATTTTTCCGATACCCAAGCGCGTATGCTCGAATCAAAAACGTCGCCAAAGCCTCTCTCGCGTCCTTATCGTTCGGGTGCTCTTGGACGAGCTCTTGCAACACCTCGTCCACGGCAACAATCGTCGTTTCTGGGTCTTCCCAAAGCGTTGGATAGTCTGATAAAATGAGCATCACTTTCGCGATGGAAAGCTTGATCGCGTCGTTACTCGACGATAATGAAGAAGAAGAAGAAGAATTGGTGGCGTTATTCGCAGCTCTGGCCTCGAGTAAGCCAGAAACAGCAGTGAACGCATGCGTTCGTTGTGAGTTGTCACCAAACGCACCACTCTTCGCTCTCGCGTCCACCGTTTTGACAATCGATTGACCCCTTCGTTTCATTTCTATCTCTTTAGTCGTGAGTGGTGCTCGACACATCTCGAGCCGTCGCAAATTTCTTCGCACGGTGTCATCCTTGACGGATTCAAACCAAAGCACGACTTTCAACATTGCCGCATCCGTGAGTGAACGCATACTCGAACGCAAAAGGTTCTTTGTTTTGTTGTCGTGAAAATTATATATACCCACGTCGCGACCTTCAAGAACCCGCACGGCCTCGGTCAGTTCGGGTTCAATGTTGAGCTTTATTTCCTTTTCTTCTTCTTCTTCTTCTTCGTCCATATCGTACCCGCCGAACCGAGCGTGTGGTAGTGCTTTATTCTTCTGATTCTTCTTCATCATTTTCGCCATCCTCACAACACTCAACTTTTTCCCGTGCTCCCCTCTCTTCTTCGCCTCTCTTACCTTCCTCCTTGTAGCTCGAAACAACTCCCCAAACGCTCTCTCAAACCTCGCCTCTTGCATCGCGCCTCCGATTTTCGCCTCTTTCACTAAATTCGCGTATATCGCCTGCGCGTCTCTCTCTTCCTCTCCCTCTTCTGTTTCTCCTCCTCCACTCATTAATTCCAAGCAACTCTTCATCGCTAATCGCTCGTGCTTCCTCAAGCTCTCGACGTCCTCCGTGCCGACTTTATGTGTCCACGACATCGTCTTTCTAACTCTTCGTTTCTTCTTCGCGTCTTCGTCTTCTTCCTGCTCTGCAATCCATCCGTCTTCGTCTTCTTCCTCTCTGTATTTCCGTTTCCGGCTAATGGCTAACAAAGCAGCCGTTGCTTTCGCCGCGAGCTTAAACTCGCCTCTTTGCAAACAGAGGGCGACCAGTTGATGGATGTTTTCGGCCGTTTGTTTCCTGATGGACGTTTTCGGATTGTTGGTAGTATTTTCCCTCGTCTTCTTCCTACCAATTTGGAAAGGGAACAACATCGGTGTCGCCGTTTGGTGTTCTCCTTCTCCTTCTCGTCGGCGTCTCGTCTTTTTCTGCGTCGCGCGATCTTCGCTCTTCTCGTCGTCGTCGTCGTCGTCTTCCACTCCGTCCCCTAAAAAGCGCATTTCTGCTTGCAAATGCTTCGCCGCTCTGGTTTGACGCCTCAAAGCGTGCATGGATTTGTTCACCGACGGCTTGATTTTTGCGCGCAAATTTCCGCGCTGTCTCAGACGCGGCGACGTGCGACGAAGACGATCGACGTGAGTCTCTTCCTCCTCCATCATCGATCGCGGGTTTGTGTGCGAGAGAAAAAAAAATGGGGGATGTAATAAAGGTGTGTTGTGGTCTCTCTTACTACTACGGGTACGCGTACTACTACAAAATAAGGACTAAAAAGCATCGTCGTCTCGAAACAAGCCGTCTAAATCGTCGCCTCTTCTATTCAACTGGTTCATGGCCACGTGCGCTTTCCTCTTTTGTTTCTTTGCGACTTTACGAGCGTATACGTCGCTGTCTTTTTTCTTCGCGTCGGCTCTTCGGATGTTCGGGTTGACAAAGAGTTCGTCCTCGTATAAGACTTTCCCGGTGAACGCGCCTTGGAAGATTTTGATCGGGTGGAGGCAAAAGCGAGGGCCGACTTCGGTTAAGGAAAGGCCGGAGGAGACGCCGTTTTCGATGTTGCTTAAGTTTGCTCTGACTTCTTTCCCTTCCGGATGGACGATTTGGTAGTTTCGAAACCACACTCTTCCGTCTTCCCAATAAAAAGACATCTGGTGGTCGTAAAATGGTTTCATCGCGTGATGTTTCCACGGCGTCGCGAAGCAATGTATTAAAATCTCTTTAATCACTCTCGTGTGCGGTTCGTCGTCGAATTTCGGGTCGAAGTGTAAACTCGGTCGGGAAAACTTCAAATGGTTACCGGTCAGTTTCAACTCAGCCATCGTGTGAATATTCTCCACGTGGAATTTAATCGACGGTCCTTCCGGCGTTTTAGCGAACCACGCGTACGAGTCTTGCCTTTTCCTGGACTCAAAAAATATGGCATTGTTACATCCTCTCAGTTCCGCGCATTCCACCACCGCTCTCTTATCGTTTTTGGAATCGATCTTCGCGTCTTTCTTCGCGTTCGGTAACAAGCAGAGCAAATCTTGCATCAAGTGCCGAAATCGAGCCACCACTCCGCGACTGGTAAGGAGGAGCGTTTTCTCTTTCTTGTTAACTCCCGTGTGTTCTGGGTCCACGCCTTTCTTCGCCGGTTTGAACAGAGCGCCTTTCTCGACCACGGTGCCAAACTGCCCTTGGTACCCTTCCTCAAATTCATCTTCCGAATCGGACGCCACATCGCCGGCTTCCCCGAGCAAGACTTTCGTTCTGTCGACGTGTCTTTGCCTCCTCTTCCGTTGTTCGTCTCGGATTCTGTTCTCTGCGTCGTCCTGGGCGAGGAGCGCGTGCCGCTCTTGCTTGCGCTTCTTGTTCTTCATCTTTTGTGGCCGGGCTCGAGAGACAGAGCGCGCGCGCGACGAATGAAGAGAGAACGCTTTCAGTTTGTGCTTCTTTTTGGCGGCGGTCGATTTTTTGTTGTTCCCTACAACAAGACTATTACTATTTATTACGCTATAGATTACATTGTACGCACACACATAAAATCATCGAACGGAGGAGACTCGTTCAAAAAGCTCTTGGAGAATGACGCACGCGGAAAAGGCGAATACGGCGAATAAGGTCGCGTTGCCACCTGGTAAAGCTACGGCATCGATCGAGGCTTTTTGTCGAAGCATTTCCGTCGACGTCGTATTCTTCGCCGCGAACACCTCCTTCGCAGATTTTCGGTAACTGTAAACCATTAAAGGAGGTAAGAGACCAAAGATGACAATTACGCCGAATGTGCCAGCGTTATCGATGGCGGAGATGAAGACGTCTGGGTACGTGATGGCGAACGTTAAAGGTGGAATTAACGTCAGACCGTAAGATACAGGTTCGGATTTTACGTCGATTGAACCCAATCCATCAGCGATGAACGTTTTCAAGCCAATGGTGAATCCAATGAAGGAGGTAGCCACGGCGCCAAAGGAAAATGTGTCGATTAACATCGTGCCGGTTCCATTTTCGATTTTTGAAGCTAACACACCAACTGGATTTACGCCCGCTACGCTTAAATCTTCTCCCGATAAAGCACCTAAAACGACGCCGTTCCATAACAAAAACATACCCAACGGCACCGCCGTTCCTAAAACTGTCGCTTTTTTAATCTTCGTCACGTCGCCTTCTAACGAAGATACAACCGACGGCAACACCGACTGATACACGAAAGCAACCGAAATACCCGATATCGTGTTTCCCATCAAGCTAAAATCACTCCTCTCTAAATTCGCCATGTCCACCTCGCCGACGCACAAACTCACCAACCAAATTAAAGCGCTCACGACGACAAGCACCAACATTCTATTGGTAAAATCCAAAACCTTTTCACTACTCAATGCCACAAACAAACCAAGCACACCGCCAAACACTAACACGCCTTCGTTAAATCCCACCTCCGCGACGTACCTCCCGCTCGACAAAATCTCTGCCCCTTTTAAACAACACGCGATGATTAAACACTCGTGCATAAAAACATACGCTATGGAGAACACCACCGCGCCGGCTTCGCCGAGCGTCGAACGGGTGACTGAAAACAAACTCACCTCATCTTTACTGTTTCCAAGTGCACATAACGTCGCTAAATTCACCTCCGTCAGGCAAAATCCAGTCGCGATGAAATACAACCACATGGCGACTAAAACTTCCGAGCTCGGGACAAACCCGCTCGGTCCAGTTATTTCCGGTAACGCGAGCACACCGGTACCAACAGTCGTTCCGGCAATCAGAGCCGCGCTTCCTAAAACTGACCCAGATTCGTCTTCGTGTGTTCCCGCGTTCGCGTTGGATCGCAATCCAGCGTTCGCGGTTGTGTTCTGATTGAAATCATCAGTTCTCGTATCTTCTTTCACCCTTTTCGCGCGAAGGATGGTGCCACTCTTCTCCTTCGACAACACCGCTCGACGACGCGCAATGGGAAAAGGTGAACGCGTCCGCGCAACCCAAACTCGCGCGGTGCTCGTTGCCCTCATCTTTTGTGCATTTGTGCGCGTCTTTTCCAGCCGACAAAATGACGCAATCTTGGTCTATTTAAAGGACAAAAAGAGGAAAGAAAGTGTGGGGTGCGGCTACTGGTACGTCTATGGTACTACATTAACTTATCTATCGATTCTATACGGACCGTACAGCTCGTCGCTTTCTACTGATACAGGAAGCGGCGCCATTCTGAGTTCATTTCGCGACCTGAGGTATTGATGCTCATCGATCTCATCTCCTTCGTCGTCCTCGTCCTCGTCCGAGGACGAAGACGCCAGGATAAACTTGAGCAACAAAAGCGTCAAGGCGATGGCCAAGAGTTTTAAGAACGCGCACAAGTAGACAAAATTTTTCAGAGGACTCCAACTGCGTCCGGTGATGTACATCATATCTGTCTTTCGTTTGACCGAGGCGCCTATTTTCCATCTCTCGACGATATCGGCGGCGATGAACCCGGCAAAAATGGACGAGAGGTCCGCGAAGAAGACCAAGGTGGAGAAGGAGAAGGCTTCTTTGTTTTCGCACTTTTCGGCGACGACGGCGGAGAGGATGACGATGGGCATGTACGCAAACCGGGAGCCGAAGGATACTACGAGTTCCAGAACGGAGAGTATGATTGCTGCTCTGGTGCCGCTGTCGCGCTGGTTGACTTGAGGAGGATGGTAGAGGACGAACAACCGCACGAGTTGGAAGCCGACGTCGGCGATGCCGCCGAGGAGGAAGATGTTCATTTTTGATCGAGGCGTTTGGAGGAGGAGTTGCTTTTGTTGGATTTGAGCGGTGGAATCGGATGATAACTCCTCTCTTCCGGGAGGAAGGTTTTCGTCGTCTCGTTGTTTCTTCTTCACTAAATATTTGTTGTGGAAGAAGGAAAACGCAAACGCGCCGAAAAGCGCGCCGACGCTGGAGAAGAATTGAAACATACCGAACGCACTGTTCGGAAGTTTTTCGTCGTAGATGGAGTATACGAAGGAATTGTACGTATCCATGGCGGTTGGTGTGATTCGATAGATGAATAACGCCAAAGCGATCGCGATGAATTCGCGATCGCGAAAGAATCTTCTCCATGGCCACTTCTTGCTTTTTATTGTTGTTATTATTGTTGTCGTTGTCGTCGTTGTCGTGCTTCTTCTTCGTCTCATATCCAAATCCACATCGGTACCTTCCTCTACGCCTCCGCTACTTCTTTCTTCAATTTTCAACGCAATGAATGCCGCAAGAATTGCAAAAACACTCGATAACGCAATCGTAGCTCGCGCGGTAAACATTTCCAAAAACAATACCGAACACGCACTCCCTAAAATAGCCGCGAACGTTCGAGTCGCCATGGCGACTGTTTGCACGTTCACCTGCGTTATCCGTCTATTCTTTGTACTTCTACTGGTATTATTATTCTCTCCTTCTTCTTCCAACGCATCCTCACCTTCCGTTGTATTTTGATCGCCTATGCGTCGCATCTCTTCTTCGCGACCTTCCTTCACCTTTGTATTCTCCCCTTTCGCCGCGCACACCAATATCCCGTCTACGCTCGCGTACGCTCCACTCACGCATACCGTCATCAAAATCCCAAACCCGTACACTTGTTTCAGCGTCTTCGCGAAGGACAGCCCAAACATGAACCCGGCCGCTAAAAAACAATACGCGCTCGCGAACTTCGCCCTTCGATACCTTTGTCTCCCTTTCCCTAAAGCGTAATCGCTCGTGAAGGCAAACACTGGTTTCGCGGCATACGCGCCAAACGACACCGCGTAGTACCGGTTGATTTCTTCCGGAGTGGACGTCAGTCCCACGTCCTGGTTGAGAACGTTCTCGATGGCGGTCATGGACGACGAGACGAACACCGTCACGCACAGGAGAGACAGGAAAAGAGGCGGAGAGGACCTGAAGGTTTCCCACCCAAATCGCAATCCCATGATGATTGATTCGATTGTACTTCCGATACGAAGATGTCTCGCCGTTGTCGTCGTCGTCGTCGCTTTATCATAAAAAATGTAAAGCGCGGCGCGCTTTTTTTCTCTGGCGTCGTCGTCGTCGTCGTCAAACGTCGCCGCCGCCTCCTCCTTTTCCTTTATGTGTTTGACACGAAACAACAACGATTCCCCAAAGTGTAACGACAATTTACGTCCAAAAAAGACACAGAGAAAAACCTTCTTCGTCCAAATGTTTAGGGTCTCAA